>Ga0181553_10000667_pt1 | contig 29993 bp, 29 predicted proteins | sample 011ome_17_FD_133753 | JGI IMG/M metagenome (GOLD analysis project Ga0181553, IMG submission 133753) | Coastal salt marsh microbial communities from the Groves Creek Marsh, Skidaway Island, Georgia - 011502XT metaG (megahit assembly) | ecosystem: Environmental > Aquatic > Marine > Intertidal...
TCAAACAAACATGAATATATTTTAACTAAAAAGGACTGGTTGAAAAAAAAAGAAATTTAGGTAAACTTTGAATTAGAGGAACTAAATCAAAAAACACCCCCCCCATCTTCACTACTCCACCGTAACCGACTTGGCCAAGTTTCGAGGTTGGTCGACATTACAGCCTCGCATTACCGCGATATGGTAGGAGAAGAGTTGCAAGGGGACTACCGCTACCAATGGTGCAAAAGCCTCGTGGGTAGCAGGAATTTCAATTACGTGATCCGCCAATGCCTTTACCTGGGTATCTCCTTCGGTGACAACCGCCACAATCTTGCCCTTACGGGCTTTTACTTCCTGAATGTTGCTGACCACTTTCTCATAGGAACTATCCTTGGTGGCAATGAAAATCACCGGCATCTCCTCGTCAATCAAAGCAATCGGTCCATGCTTCATCTCAGCAGCAGGATAGCCCTCAGCATGGATATAAGAAATCTCTTTAAGCTTCAAAGCTCCTTCCAGAGCCACAGGAAAATTGTACCCCCTACCCAAATACAGCATGTTGCGTGCATCCTTATATGCTGCAGCAATTTGCTCGATCAACACATTTGACTCCAATGCTTTTTCCACTTTTGACGGGATGTCCGCTAACTCATGTAGCAATTGGATGTAAGTGCTCTCCGGAAGCGTTCCTCTTTGGTAGCCTAATTTTAAGGCCATCATAGCCAAAACAGAGATTTGCGCTGTAAATGCTTTGGTGGAAGCAACCCCAATCTCTGGACCAGCATGCGTATAGGATCCTGCATGGGTGGCACGTGGTATGGAAGAACCCACCACATTACATACCCCAAAAATAGTAGCCCCTCGTGCCTTGGCTAGCTCAATAGCTGCCAAGGTATCCGCAGTTTCTCCGGATTGGGAGATAGCAATCACAAAATCTTTTTCATTGACTACCGGATTACGGTAACGGAATTCGGAAGCATATTCCACCTCCACAGGGATGCGAGCAAACTCTTCAAATAAGTATTCAGCAACAAGTCCTGCATGCCAAGACGTACCACAGGCAGTGATGATGATGCGCTCGGCATTTTGAAACTTATTCATGTACTCTCGCAATCCTCCTAGCACCAGTCTTCCCGAACTAGCATCCAAACGCCCTCTCAGGCAATCCGAAATAGATTTGGGCTGCTCGTAAATTTCTTTGAGCATGAAGTGAGCAAATCCCCCCTTCTCAATAGCTTCCAATTCCATTTCCAACTGATTGATGTAAGGATTGGTTGCTACATTCTCAATAGTCTTTACCTGAAGTACTCCCTCACGGATAACAGCAATTTCGTAATCGTCCAAGTACACAACCTTGTTGGTGTACTCAATAATTGGTGTCGCATCCGAAGCCAGAAAATACTCATTTTGTCCCACCCCAATTACAAGAGGCGATCCTTTACGGGCAGCTATCAAGGTATTTGGTTCTTCCAAATTGATCAATACAATCGCATAAGCTCCTACTACCTTGTGTAAGGCCAAACGCAGCGCTTCTTCCAAAGAACAGGTATTGTTCAGGTAAATGTCTTCAATAAATTTGACAAAAACTTCCGTATCTGTCTCACTTTGAAAGGTATAGCCCTTCAGCTTCAAATCAGTTTTAAGTACTTCGTAGTTTTCGATAATGCCGTTGTGAATCATGGCAAATCGTTCGGAAGAAGAATAATGCGGGTGGGCATTGATGTCATTAGGCTCTCCGTGTGTAGCCCAACGTGTGTGACCGATACCTACCGTTGCCTGAATCAACCCGCTTTCATTCAGGTGGTTTTCAAGTTCGGCTACCTTGCCTTTCTTTTTGTAAATACTTAATCCTTTTTGGTCAATCAGCGCAACTCCTGCGGAGTCGTACCCTCTGTATTCAAGCCTTTTTAATCCCTTAAGAATGATGGGAAGGGCTTCTTGATGCCCCACGTAAGCGACTATTCCGCACATAACTAAAAATTTATAAAAGTTGGTTTTGGTGAGACAAAGAAACAGGAATTGTGCCAAAAAAAATAATCCCCTTTCAAAAATTCAAAAGGGGACTAGTGACTACTTTCTTCAATTATTTATCACTTCGTTTTGGAATAAATCACGGTCAGCTTCACTTTGTCCTTTGCAACTTTAAATTGCCTTAGAGAACGTTTGAAATCATCACCTGTATTAGGTGTAATCGCATAAAGAAGCACATCTTTTCGTTGTAATTGTTTGGTGTATAATGCATTTAAGTAGGAACTTACTCCTCCCAATTGAACCTTTTCTGTAGGAACGTATCCTACCACCGCAGAAGAAGGAAAAAAGTTGTTCGGAACTAAATTCCCATTCTCATCCTCGATTACTTGAAGTTGCCCATCACCTTGAAGGTGCAACTCTGCTCTATTGATTGTACTTAAAAGTACTTGATTTTGAGAGTCAACAAATTTCATAACCATCCCAGTAATGGGAGTTTGATCGTCTCCTTGATCTTCAATAGGACCCATCCTCAATACTACTTGGTTAAAAACCACGCCTTGTAGGGTATCTAAAAATGCATCCAAGGGACTGGTATTTAATCTCATAGCGAGACCCAAACCTGACTTCATCCCCACCGTAGCACCGGTAGCATACGATTTTTGATATTCCTGCACCACCTCAGTAGGAGTGCCTCTGCGATCAGATTCTATCCCATTGAAGCTTCTCGAAGAAAAAGTGGTGATGGTGTATTTCAAGGCCGTGGTATCACCCAAATTGTGGTAGTGGAATGTGATCCCGGTATTGCCTCCTAGTGAAAACCCTGCTGTTGTATTATCTCCGGCCCGTGGAACAATTGCTACACCAGGTAAATACCTTCTGAAAGAAAATAAATTGTTAAATTCTAACCCTCGGACAAGTTTGCCAAAAATTTCATCTGCAAATACAGGATTGATTGGGGCCTTGAGTAAGGTATCTTTTGTTTCATTAAAAGCAACCTCCACAGAGGCAAAAGGTGTAGGTTGGTAGGAAAGCTTGCTGAAATTGTAATACAAGGTATCCAAAATAGGTTCATCCAATAAATGAACAGAATACTTTTTTTCTTCGTCTAAATCAGCACCATTTACACTGACGGTTGCCAAAGTAAAAAAGGTCGAATCCAATACCGCCAAAGGCCCTGGACGCTCTGTTTCTTGTTCAATGTGCAAGCGAGTGTAAGCGGTGCTTTTGGTCAACCCAAAATAGGGGTCTTCCTCGTGTCCTACAATTAAAATACCAGCGTTGGTGGTGTTAAATGAATCCAATAGTACAACTTGCGCATCCAAGGGAATTTCCTTGTAGAAAACCCCAATTTGGTTGTTTTCAGGAGCAAGCTCAAGCCCGAGGGTAGCAGGATCACTACATCCTCCCAAGCTCAAAAGCAGAAAAAACGCGAATACGGAAAACTTAGCCCGCAAGGCTGGTGTACATTCCATACAACTCTTCATGAGCTTGTTGCTCTTCTTCAAAACTGATTTCAAATTTCTGATTTTTTGAAAAATCTCCAATTAGTTGACTCAAGTCTGCCGAAACTTCCGAGCCTTGAACCACCTGATCGGCGTATGCTATACCCATCTTGATGAAGCCCGAAAAATCTTTGCTCGACAAAGGTGCTAAAATAGTATCATCGACATCTACCATCTTAACCTTGTTTAACAAATCATCGCCAAAAGTATGGGTAAATCCATTTGTATAAACTCCAAATACCGATTTTGTCTCTTTAAACAAGGGCTCGTTTTTATAGGTGGTCTTCAAGTACATCGGAATTAAAGAGGTCATCCAATCGTTACAATGCACGATATCTGGAGCCCATCCTAATTTTTTCACTGTCTCAATGACTCCCTTGCAAAAGAAAATAGCACGCTCGTCATTGTCCTCGTAAAAACGCTGCTGCTTATCATGAAAAACATACTTCCGTTGAAAATAATCTTCATTGTCAATAAAATACACCTGAAGTTTTGCATTGGGAATAGAAGCTACTTTGATTATCAAAGGTTTTTCTTCCTCGCCAACAGTTATGTTGATGCCTGATAATCGAACCACCTCGTGCAATCTATTTTTTCGCTCGTTGATCAAGCCAAATCGAGGAACCAAAATTCGGATCTCCATCCCTCGCTCCTGCATTGCCTGGGGAAGTGATCGTAAGAATGTAGCTACCTTGGAAGTTTGTAAAAAGGGGTTGATTTCACTAGCAACGTAGAGAATACGTAGTTTGGACATGCTATGGGGATTTTAGTATCGTGATAAACAACGGGCACAAAGGTAAATAAAAAAAGCCTAAAAGCATTGAATTTGTGGATATTAATCTAGTTTTACTCCATTTAGCCAAAAATTTCCTTTTCATGAAGGTATTCAACACGGAAGCAGAATGGAGACCTATTTGGGCATCTATTTTCAAAGAAAATAAGAAGATTGGATTTGTACCAACCATGGGCGCACTACACCAAGGTCACCTAGATCTAGTTGCAAAAAGTACTGCCTCCATGGACGTCACCCTAGTATCCATTTTTGTAAATCCTACCCAGTTTAATTCCAGTGAGGATTTTAAAAATTACCCCCTCACATTAGAGTCAGATCTTGCCCAACTCGAGGAAGCTGGAGCAGCCTATGTTTTTGTACCTTCGGTCACTACACTATATCCACAACCTACTCGCTTACGTTTCGATTTTGGAGACCTAGAACAGGTATTGGAAGGAAAGTTTCGTCCTGGACACTTCCATGGCGTGGGGTTAGTCGTTGCCAAACTTTTTCACCTTATTCAACCAAATCGGGCTTTTTTTGGTCAGAAAGATTTACAACAAGTAGCCGTAATCAAGCGCCTAGTTCAAGACCTTTCCTTTACGGTCAGCATCGAGGTAGTCCCTACCCGTAGGGAGAAAGACGGCCTAGCCATGTCTTCACGAAACATGCGCCTCAATCAAGATGAGCGTCAGCAAGCGCTTCTTTTGTATACCCAACTTGCTCAAGCAAAAAAAGATCTGTTGACAGGAATTCCTTGGGATCAGGTGCGCGCAGCTGTAGAAGAAGTCTTTTCCAAAACTACCAACTGTCAATTGGAATATGTTGCACTTGTACATCCTGAAACATTTGAAATTTTTGACTCGTTTACGCAGGATGGCCCAAGATCTATTTGCATCGCTGCTTACGTGGGTCAGGTGAGATTGATCGATAACTTGCCCATTATTCAGTAATTTCGCCCTGCGAAAACTAAACCACATGCAACTCCAACTCTTAAAATCAAAAATTCACCGAGTAAAAATTACCCAAGCAGAATTACATTATGTAGGCTCCATCACCCTAGATGAAAACCTGATGGATGCTGCCCAGCTTTTTGAAAATGAAAAAGTGCAGGTAGTCAACATCAACAATGGGGAGCGTCTAGAAACCTATGTCATCAAAGGACAGCGGGGATCCGGAACCGTTTGCCTCAATGGTCCTGCAGCAAGAAAAGCGGCGGTTGGAGATGTAGTAATTGTCATTGCCTATGCGGGAATGAGCCCAGAAGAAGCAAAAATACACCAGCCTATCCTCGTATTCCCAGACGATAAAAACCAAGTTATTTGATGCATCATCCCAAAATCAAACAATTCCTGCAAGTGGTGCTATCCTTGGGCATTGCCCTGTGGATTTTTTGGTTTTTGTACCGAGACCTAGAATTTACCCAACTCAAATCCCAGCTCGCTTCAAGCAACTGGTTTTGGATCCTACTTTCCTTAGTAATCGCTTGGGCAGGGTATTGGCTTCGGGGCTGGCGCTGGGCATTACTTTTTCGACAAGAATCAGGGCAACTACCTGTCACCTCCAACCGCGCCTACCATGCAGTCATGGTGGGCTATTTGGTCAATCTGCTGATTCCTAGAGCAGGAGAAGTTGCCCGCTGCTCCGTTTTAACGCGAAACAACGGCGTTCCCATCGGCCAGGCTATTGGTACGGTGCTCATCGAACGAAGCGTAGACCTCCTTTTTATGGCAGGTACTATTTTTATTGCCTTCTTACTTGAAAGCCAATTATTTATTTCTCTTGCTGGAGAACTAATAAATCTTTCCGCTGTATCAACCAGCCTCCTTGAGAAGGGCCCACTACTACTTGGCATTGGAGTTATTTTTGTATTCTCTCTGTACCTGCTAGGTAAAAAGTATCGGAGCCATCGCCTGATTCATAAAATGCTATTATTTATCCGGCAATTGCTTTCAGGGGTCCGTGCCATTGGGCACTTGAAAAATCCAGCCGGCTTTTGGTTGAGTTCGGTGGCAATCTGGATCATCTACTTTCTAACCATGTATACCGTTTCTCAAGGCGTCGAAGCGGCTGCCAATTTGTCGGGAAGCCAAGTTCTATTGGTGATGGTAATGGGAACTATTGGCATGATTGCACCTGTTCAAGGAGGTATTGGCACTTTCCACGCTTTGGTCGCCTACATTTTAGTGGTATTTGGTGTTCCTGAAGCCGATGGCAAAATTTTTGCAGCAATTATTCACGGTACCCAAATGCTTTTGGTACTAGGCGTGGGACTCATTAGTTGGATTCTTTTGTTGAAAACCCCTGCTTGGAAAAAACCTTTAACTCCTTAAATTCGTAGTTACACCCAGTTAAAATAAAATAAGATGATTATCCTAATCGTAATTGTATTTGCCATCCTCGGATTTGTAGTAAGCAATAAGCTGAAAAGCAAATTTAAATTGTATTCCCAAACCCCTCTACAAGCCAATCTTTCTGGGGAAGAAATCGCCAAGCTGATGCTTGCCGATCACCAAATCCATGACGTTCGTGTCACCTGCGTAGAAGGGCAATTGACGGACCACTACAATCCCGCAGACAAGACGGTCAACCTTTCTCCTGATGTTTTCTATGGCAGAAATGCAGCAGCAACGGCGGTAGCTGCTCACGAATGTGGTCACGCGGTGCAACATGCCACCGCTTATTCTTGGTTGACCATGCGTTCTGCTATGGTTCCTATCCAAAATATCTCTAGTAAGGTGCTGAATTTCGTATTACTTGCTTCGTTGTTTGGTGGATTTGCATTAGGACTACCCTACGAATTCATCGGCTATTTGGTGGTAGGCTCTTATTCTGTCATGACCCTCTTCACTTTGGTGACACTACCCGTAGAATTTGACGCTTCCAATCGCGCCTTGGCTTGGGTACACAACCGCAACGTGGTGACTTCTTCTGAATATGCCATGGCTAAAGATGCATTGAACTGGGCTGCTCGCACCTATTTAGTAGCCGCCATGGCCTCCTTGGTCACACTAGCCTACTATATATTTATTTTCTTTGGAAACAGAGACTAATGGACCATGCATCATTTTGAAAAGGGACAGATGTCCCTTTTCTTTTTTCCCGATGTTTGAACAGTTATAAACCCAATTTACCATGCTAAATTTTCAATTGACCGAAGAGCAGCTCGCCGTACAAATGGCCGCCCGGAATTTTGCCCAAAGTGAATTGCTTCCTGGCGTTATCGAACGAGATACCGAGGCCAGATTTCCTACCGAACAAATCCAAAAAATGGGGGCCCTTGGATTTATGGGAATGATGGTGGATCCCAACTTTGGAGGTGGAGGCATGGATACCATTTCCTATGTAATCGCGATGGAGGAACTCTCAAAAATTGATGCCTCCGCATCAGTCTCCATGTCCGTCAACAATTCCTTAGTCTGCTGGGGGCTAGAGAAATATGGAACCGAAGAACAAAAGCAAACTTACCTAACTAAATTAGCTACTGGCGAAGTTTTGGGGGCCTTTTGCCTTTCCGAACCTGAAGCAGGATCAGATGCGACCTCCCAACAAACCTCTGCTGTACTGCAAGGGGATTACTACTTGTTGAATGGTACTAAAAACTGGATTACCAACGGTTCTTCTGCATCGATATACCTCGTTATTGCTCAAACAGATGCCAGCAAAGGCCACAAGGGTATTTCTGTATTTATTGTTGAAAAAGGATGGGAAGGATTTGTAGTTGGTAAAAAGGAAGATAAATTAGGAATCCGCGGATCAGATACCCACTCGCTTTTGTTTACAGATGTGAAGGTACCTGTCAAAAACCGCATAGGAGCAGAAGGCTTTGGCTTCACTTTTGCCATGGAAACACTGAATGGAGGACGTATAGGCATTGCTGCACAAGCCCTTGGAATCGCCTCAGGCGCCTACGAGCTTGCACTGGCCTATTCCAAGGAGCGCAAAACTTTTGGCAAGCCCATCAGCCAACACCAAGCTATCCAATTCAAATTAGCAGATATGGCCACTCAAATCGAAGCTGCTCGCCTATTGGTCTACAAATCAGCTTGGCTGAAGGATCAAGGGAAAGAGTATGCGCAGGCTTCTGCCATGGCCAAATTATTTGCCTCCGAAGTGGCTATGAACGTAACTATAGAGGCTGTTCAAATACATGGTGGCTACGGATATGTCAAGGAATACCATGTGGAACGATTGATGCGAGATGCTAAAATCACACAGATTTACGAAGGAACTTCTGAAATTCAACGGATTGTTATTTCAAGAGGCATCTTAAAATAAGTTACTTCCATACAAAAGGTGTAAATAGACAAAAATTACTCCTTTTTTTTTAGCGTACTTAATTTTTTAATCCTAAAATGCATTTTTATAATTGGAAAAATCATATTTTTAAGTTCACTTTTCTTTGATTGCAGTAACCAAAGAACTTTAGATTAAACCTTGATTGATTAGGGCCTGTATAGGTGATGCTTAGTTTATCAATAATAAGCAATCACGGTCCTATCGTGGTATTTGTGTACTCGTAAGGTGGATCAGGTGTCGTTAACCAAAAATTTTTAGAAGGCCATGGAATATTACAACAAAGTAATTGAGTCGGTACAAGTTCGTTTTCTTAAGGGAAGTAACTATAAAATAGAAAAGCCTATCACGGTTACCAATTACCAAGAAAACGAAAATACCCTCGTTTTACTCCATCATGGGAGCTTAAAGTTTGGTGAAGACCAAGAACAAGTGAACGAAGGAGAGGTTATTTTTCTTCCAAAAGACCGAAAAACTACACTCACTTTTGGAACAAAAACTTCCAAACAAGAAACTACAGGAGATCAATTTGCAGAAACCAAAAGAAAGCATCTTCAAAGTATTAGTTACAAAGACATCAAATCTGCCGAAGATGATTGTATTTCGATTTTTCAATTTGAGTCTAAAGTCTTTGACGTTGTCAACTTTTTTAATTCCTTAGATATTCCCCCTTTTATCATCCGATTCAATGACAGGATTACTACCCTAGTGGAAGATCTGATGAAAGAAATCGAAAATACGGGTGTAGGCAAGGAACGAAGTTTAAAGTCCCTCACAGAAGTCTTGGTGATTGAATTGCTTCGGCACATCCTTAAAAACCGACTTTTCACGGAGGAATTATCGACCAATGCAACCTATTTCAAAGACCCCCGGTTGATTGATTTGTTCACCTATATCAAGAGCAATATAAGTGGAGATCTTTCCAACAAAGTGCTCGCCAAAGTTGCAAATGTTTCGGAGGATTATGTGGGGCAATACTTCAAAATGCTTACTGGCATCAATCCTCAGGATTACATCGAATACCAGCGTCTCGAAGCAGCAGTAGATTTGCTGCGTACCACCAAAAAATCTATCCGCACTATCGGCAAAGAAGTAGGATACAAAGATACCGCCTATTTCTGCCGCAGATTTAAGATGATGTATGGAGTACCTGCAGGAAAAATGCGTCGACGAGAGTCCTTGATTAATGTCTAACCTTTGAAGGCTCTAAGACTTTGAAGGCTTTTTTAAACACATTCGATTGCCATCAAACATTCGAGGTTTGTTAAACCTCTAATGTTCATCCGAAGGAGAATTTCAACTAGTGCCCTTATTCTCTTCAGGCTTATCGGATTCTGCAAAAAATTGTTCGAACAACTTGTCCTTAGCAAGCGCAAGGCCCAAAAAAAGAACTTTTTGTGCTAATCCAGTCCACAGGGAAGAAGATTTGGGTTGAGTAAGTCGCTCCTTAATATCTGGATTCAGCAGGCCTTCTCGCTCCAATACCTCTAAAGCTTTGTCGGTAGTTTTTTCCTCTTTTTTTGAACTTAGCCTAGAAAGTCCATAAACTACCAATGCACCTATCCCAACTACTGCTCCTACTTTAACCCAATCCTCAGAGCCTTTTTTTATCTCATTCAACTGCTTCGCTAAAGCTTCCTCCAGCGCGGCGGATTTCTTTTCAAGTTCCTTGCTCATGGGTGTCCTTTCCTTTAGTTGAATTAAAAATAAATTTCTTCAAAAAAACATTGCCCTGCTGTTGAAATCCACGTACATCTTTGGTCAGGTAGAGAATTACGACAACAAGCAAATAACAAACCGCAACAACCAAAAATCCAAGGTAAGGACTTTGGGTTACCTGGCTAATGTAAAAAGCAAGAGACAAGGAAAGAAATAAGCCGGTCACCAAAAGGATTGACCCTATCAATATCAGTAAAATTAGCCGGGAAAGTATCCCTACCAACTGGTCTTGAATGTCTGATTTGACAAGTTCAATCCTAGTTTCAATAAGAGATTTGAAGGTCTGAATAAGCTCAGTAAAATTCAACATACGAACTATTTTTGTAAGGAAAGCCCTTGCTATGAATGATCGAATATACTCAAAATACAATGATCAAAAAAACAACTTACCCTAGGGTCCCTTCGGTTTCGTAGTAATGAAAACGCAATACTAGTTCCAAGGCGAGCAAGATTGCCTCATTAACCGGGTGTAGTGCACTCAATACCTCGTCAATATCTTTAAGTCGCGTGTAATAAGCAGGTGCCAAAGGGATGTCTAAATCCGCATTTATGCGCAATGTCACGTTTTGAAATGCGTCTGGATGGGCGGCTTTTAACAGTTTGCAGGTAATCAGTTCATTCTGGTTGGTCTTGTTATTTTTTCGAGCAGAAGCACCAAATACGCGGCAGATCAATCCCCTTTTGGTATAGTTACCACAAAAACCCTTACTCAAGTCGGCAGACTGTGCTCGATACACCACGCAAACCCCTTTGGATTTGCCTTCAGCAAGCTGGGCGGCAAGCTCCTCTGCAATTCCTTTTTCATACAAGTCAAAAGCTAGAGGCAAAAACTCTAAGGCAGATGCAGGTACCTCTGGATTGGAGCAACAAAAGCCACATCCAGAAATACATCCCATCCCCGCTTCTTCATGAAATTGTTTGGATTGCTCCTCCAACTCTACAAAGAGCCCCTCAACTGCCAGCGCCTTTTCAAAAAGATTCATCTTTAGTAAATTATCGAACAAAATTAGCAGGCCTTTTGGGTATTTATCCTAGAAAGGGGAGGGATTTTTAAAACTATCTGATTTGGCTTAAATATTTTACTAAAATCCCAAATGAAGTTTAGGTTCGGTGGCTTTGAAGGGTGGTTATTCCCCTTAATCGATTACTCGCAAGGATTTGCTCACCCATTTAGCCTCGAATCGAATTTCCAGTAATTTGATCTATTTTTTCTAACTCTTTATCAGCTACTTACCCTAATTTTTTTAAAATTCCCCATCTTTACTAGCTAAGTATCGTATCCTTAAATCAAAATAAAGGAATAACATGAGTGAGTCAGAAAGTTTTAATTCAGAAGAACGCATCCGAAATGCCTTTAAGGAACGAGACTGGAACGAAATAAAGAGTGCCGACTCCTGGGCCATCTTCAAAGTTATGGCTGAATTTGTGGAGGGCTTTGATAAGCTTGCAAAAATAGGCCCTTGCGTCACCATTTTTGGTTCTGCGCGTACCCCTCGTGACCATGAATACTATAAAACTGCTGAGGAAATTGCAGCCAAACTCGTTCGCCATGGCTATGGTGTAATCACGGGCGGCGGACCTGGGATCATGGAAGCAGGAAATAAGGGCGCACACTCAGAGGGAGGAAAGTCGGTAGGGCTCAACATTCAACTCCCATTCGAACAGTTTAACAACCTCTACATCGATCGAGACAAGCTACTCAACTTTGATTATTTCTTTGTGCGGAAGGTCATGTTTGTTCGCTACTCCCAGGGCTTTGTTGTCCTACCTGGTGGCTTTGGAACGCTAGATGAGTTTTTTGAAGCACTCACCCTGATCCAAACCAACAAGATTGGCCGTTTCCCGATTGTCCTAGTAGGCAAAGAATACTGGGGAGGACTGGTAGATTGGATCAAAAATAGACTACTACAAGACGACCTACACTATATCAGCGAAGAGGATTTAGAGCTATTTTGTGTGGTAGATACTGCCACGGAAGCCGTCAAAGTGATCGATGAATTCTACAGCAAATACCTACTTAGCCCTAATTTCTAGGAGCTAATCAACCTATCACCTAGGTTTAGGATACTTTTAAACGAAGTTCGCCTTGCCGTTTGATTACTTTTAGATCAAAAAACTGGTTGATAAACCCCTTGCAGTGATTCTCTGCCCACTCCGCCCGAGTTTCCGTGTCGTGAAGCAAAGTCATTCGAAGGAGCGTTTTCACGTAGGTCTCGTGCTTACCTAATTGCCGCACATAGTCCAATAAACATATGGCCCAGTCCTCTTGGAACTTCTCGAAGTGTGTGCGCCCGTCAAATAAAAGCTCGAGCTGATTGTCTCCATGCCGGAATCGGTAGATTCCACAAAGCTGTCTATAAATGACTCGAATTCGTTCGCGAGGAAATTCATTTCTATCCAAAATTGAACGGTAAGTAGAGTCCATCAACTGTAGAGGATTATACAGTAGCGTATACGAAGCTTTTAATTCAACGACCATCTGATCCAACAACTCCTCTTCCAATACCGATTGGGCCTGACGAAGGATGTAGTTTTTATCTAGAGGAAATAGTTTTTGAATCATTAGCGAACGCTTTCTTTCACAAAATTAGTACTAATTGCAAAAATCGCCTCATTTCTTGGAAGGAAAAGCAAATCTTGTTCAACTTACTTCTTGTTGGTCGCAGCAAACATCTCCTCGATGAGGAGAGTGTAAAAATTGGACACCTCCATGCCCATGGCTCGCACCTGTTGCGAAATCAAACTTGTTTCCGTTTGGCCGGGCACCGTGTTGATCTCAATAAAATAGAAGGCTCCCGTATCCTCTTGAAGGAAGTAGTCGATACGCACTGCCCCCTTGCAGTTGAGCACCGAATAGACTTTTTGCGCAATGCGTTCTACTCGGGCCACTTCCTCCGAATTCATTCTTCCTGGCGTGATTTCCTCACAGACCCCAGGTACGTATTTGGCTTCGTAATCAAAAAACTCCCTGCTGCTTACAATTTCTGTAGCCGGCAATACAGTAATCTTCCCATTTTCCTTAAATATCCCCACCGAAAACTCCCTGCCAGATACAAATTCCTCCACAAGGACCTGGGAATCTTCTGCAAAGGCCTTATCCAAGGCTTCTGGAAGTTCCTCCCAAGTTTTTACCTTGCTCATACCAATGGAACTTCCTCCATTGTTGGGCTTGATAAATAAGGGCAATTGAAGCTCTCCCTGAATTCTGCTTGCAGCCGTTAGCTCCTGCTCAAAAAGCTGCATCGAACGGGCTACCTTCAATTCGGGAATAGTCTGCACGATGGCTTTGGTGTAGCCTTTGTTCATCGTAATCGCAGAAGTAAGCTGATCACAGGTGGTGTAAGGAATTTCAAGTAGATCGAAATATCCTGCAAGCTTACCATCCTCTCCAGGAGATCCATGTAAGATGGTAAATACCCCGTCAAATGTGATTTTCTTTCCCTCCAACTGAAGGCTAAAATCATTGAGATCCACAGCGATCTTCTCCCCAGAAGGAGTCATATAATACCAATCCCCCGGATATATGTAGATTATAAACACCTCATACCGCGATCGATCGATCGCCTTCTCCACCACGGCAGCACTTTTTAAGGAGATCACTGACTCACCTGTAAAGCCTCCGGTGACCAAGGCAATTTTCTTCTTCATGGGGAAAAATTTACGCTGCGAAATAGCTTATTTTCTGTTTACGCTCCAAAGGTTTAGAATCCCTAAGCCATTTTATATCTTTAGGCCTACTATTCACCTGACACGTATCCAAAAATAAAAAAATATGAGTAAGAATTGGCATTTCTCTGTGCTCCTTTGCTGCACCTTAGCTGCGTATAGCTTTTCACTTCAAGCACAAACTTCTAAAAAAGTCAGTTTGGAGGACGTCTTCAAAAAAGGAACCTTCTCCCAAAAGTCGGTTTATGGCATCAACTGGATGAAAGATGGCAACTACTACAGTTCCTTGGTTCAGCGAAATGGAGCCCCCGCTGTAGTGAAAATCAAAGTGACTACTGGCGAAGAAGTAGGAGTCCTGCTCGATGGACAAGCTCTAGGCATCGCATTTTCGGATTACAGTTTCAATGCCGATGAATCCAAGGCCCTCTTGGCTACTGAGGTGGAGTCCATCTACCGCCGTTCTTCCAAAGGAATTTTTTATGTGGTAGACATCGCTTCTGGACAAAAGCAGCAACTTATGGGAGGAGAAAAAATCTCCTATGCTACCCTTTCCCCGGATAACAATCAGGTAGCCTTTGTTAAGGATAACAACCTATTCATGACCGATCTTGCTACCAATAATGTCACCCAACTTACCTTTGATGGGAAAGAAAACCGCATCATCAATGGGGCTGCAGACTGGGTGTATGAAGAGGAATTTTCCATGGCCCAGGCATTCAAATGGTCCCCAGATGGAAAGAAAATTGCCTTTATCCGATTTGACGAAATCGAAGTGCCGGAGTTCAACATGCAAACTTGGGGACCGCTCTATCCACAAGACTACAAGTTTAAGTACCCCAAAGCTGGAGAAAAAAATGCCTTGGTTTCCATTCATGTGGTAGACCTCGCCTCCAAAAAAGTACAAAAAATGGATGTGGGAACAGAAGTAGATCAGTACCTACCTCGTTTGTATTGGACCCAAGATCCAAACCAGCTAGCATTTATCCGCATCAACCGACTACAAAATCAACTGGATCTAATGCAGGCCAATGCGAGCACAGGAGAGAGCAAACTCATCCTATCCGAGACCTCTGCTACCTACGTGGACTTGAACTACAACGATGACCTGCAGTACCTTAGTGATGGGAAAACCTTTATCCGTACCTCCGAGCAGGATGGATACAAGCACATCTACCACCATCAGGTAGATGGAACCTTGATTCGTCAGCTTACTACCGGTCCTTGGGAAGTGAGTTCCTTGGTGGGAGTAGATGAGAAAGGTAAAAAAATTTACTACCTCTCCACCGAAAAATCCCCTTTAGAGCGACAACTCTATGTGGTCCAGTTGGATGGCAAGGGCAAAAAATTACTTAGCCCGCTTGCTGGTACCTACAGCATCAACATGAGCCCAGATCACCAGTTTTTTATTGCCTACCACAGTGATGCAGCTAACCCGGTGACCGTGACCCTCAACGAGGCGAGTGGAAAGACCCTAAAGGTGCTTGAAGACAATCAGGCCTTGAAAAACCGAATAGCCAGCTTTGCACTTGGAAAAAAAGAGTTTTTCTCTTTTCCAACAGTCGATGGCACCCCCATCAATGGGTATTTGATCAAGCCTGCAGACTTCGATCCCAACAAAAAATATCCAGTGCTCCTGTATGTGTATGGAGGTCCTGGCTCTCAAAATGTACTCAACTCTTGGGGCGGTTCCCGAGACTTTTGGCATCAGCACCTCGCGGCAGAAGGCTACCTTATCGCCAGTATAGACAACCGGGGAACGGGTGCTCGAGGAAGGGATTTCAAGCATGCTACCTATGCCAACTTGGGCAAACTGGAGACCATCGACCAAATCGAGGGAGCCAAGTACTTGGCCAAGATGCCATTTGTAGATGCTTCACGAATTGGAATTTGGGGATGGTCCTATGGGGGCTATATGTCCTCTCTTTCTTTGATGATTGGCCATGAGGTGTTTAAGGCGGCCATTGCAGTGGCCCCAGTGACCACCTGGAGGTATTACGATACCATTTACACCGAACGTTACTTGCAGACGCCACAACTAAACCCAGCAGGCTACGATGACAACAGTCCTATTACCCATGTGAATAAGTTAAAGGGCAACTTTTTGCTGATTCATGGTACTGGAGATGACAATGTTCACTTCCAAAACACGGTGGACTTGGTCAATGCACTTATCGCAGCGGATAAACAGTTTGAATCCTTTTATTACCCTAACCGCAACCATGGGATTTATGGTGGAAATACCACCTGGCACCTGTACACGCAGATGACAGACTTTCTGAAACGAAAGTTGTAAATTAGAATGTTACCGCTTTCCTAGCTTGGTTCAAACGAAATTGGGATCACTTCGAATTAAATCGTCGACAGACGACCACTGACGATTACAACTTTATCTGATCCAAATAGAATTTCATGCGGCTATGTTTTCTGGCTAAAAATTCAATCTTCTCAATTTGATCCAGTTTGTGATTGTAGAACACCTCCACATACTCATCCCCTAGTAAGTACAAATTGACTTTGTGCCGGTAGTACCGAATAGCCACCACAAAGCTGCCCTCCAGGTAGAGGGTTTTGATTTTTTGTGAAATCGATAGGCGGCTAAACTCTTCTTTATGCATGGCTACTTTAAACTACACCAATAAATTTAAGCATATTGGGGAGATTTGGGAATAAAAATCAATACGTATCAATCAAAAACGCCCTCCTCTCGAGGGCGTTTTTGATTTGTCTAGCATCCGAGCTACTCAATGTGCCGCTATTTGGAAGTCCTTGATTGCCTCGCTAAAATCCAAAACAGGAATGGCGTCTACTTGACCAGCCACGATGCTGACCCCTGCTGCTGAGCGATAGCCACCCGCACAGTGTATCAATATCGGTTTGTCCAGTGGTATTTCATGCACATGCTCTCGGAGTTCGGGAAGCGGAATATTCAAGGCTGCCTCAAAAATAGGACTGTTGGCATGCTCGTCCCGACTACGAATATCAACCAAAGTAAATGCCCCTGGGTTGTTTTGAAATGCCTCAAGATCAAAGTTTGTTCCGGTAGCCGTCATTCCTGCGGGATTCACTACGGCACCAGCAATACCTGATTCGTACCCAATTTTTGCTGTTTTGTGAATTAATATTTCAAGTTCAGCTGTCGTTTCCGCTACCAAAAAAAAATTCTCTTCCGGTCCCACAATGGAGCCAAGCCAAGTTTCAAACTTACCTCCATTCATGATGTTGATTGCCCCGGGAATGTGCCCTGCAGCAAACTCGGATTGCTTTCTTGTGTCGATCACTAAAAAATCCGAACGAAGGGTAGTTCCCTCTGGCAAGATGGACACACGGGAAATAGATTGCTGGTAAGCGGGCGCACCTTGTTTGTTGAGATCCACATCGAAGCCAAAATACTTTGGAATATAGGGTTGTCCTTGAAGTAAGTTCGCTACGAATGTGGTTTCGTTTTGGTCAGCAAAGGCCCAGTTGGTGGCGCGCTGCTCTCCAATGGTTGATTGTCGGGCATCACTTAAGTTTTTACCACAAAGGGATCCTGCTCCATGTGCAGGAAAAACCAACACGTCATCTGCCAAAGGTTTCAATTGTTTTTGTACCGTATGGTACATCATTTTTGCCAATTCTTCTCGCTGTGCTGTTAGGTTTCCCGCCTTCTCGCGGAGATCTGGGCGGCCTACATCGCCAATAAAAAGGGTGTCTCCTGAAAATAAAGCATGGTCTTTTCCCAGTTCATCACGCAGTAGTATGCTAATGGAATCTGGAGAGTGCCCAGGCGTATGCAATGCACGTAAGGAAATGGCGCCCAAGGGAAGTATATCGCCCTGATCAAACGATTGGTGGGGATAGGTAGCGCCCACCAATTTGGACACATAAATCGTCGCTCCTTCCTGGGTGTGAAATTCCAGATGGGAACTCACAAAATCTGCGTGGGGGTGTGTTTCAATGACGGCCACAATCTGTCCTGAATATGCCTCGGCAAAGTCCCTATAGGGTTGTGGATTTCGTCCTGGATCTACCAAGGCAATTTTTCCTTGGCTCACTATTGCATAGCTAGCATGGGCTAGGCCTTCGTCATAAAATTGCTGAATGTGCATGGAAACAAGTTGGATTGAGGTGAAAACTAAAGATACAATTTCAAAAAGGATGGTTTTCCTTTCTAGTGAAAGATTTATTTAATGGGAGGATTCTTTTGAATTTATCCGTTTGAAGGGTAAACTTGAAATTGAATAAACTAATTCTCTTGAAACGAATTTATTTAACTGCTGCGACTTACTTTTTGACAGGGATAGTTGTCATTTTCTTGTTTTCAGCTTGCAATAGCAGCCGGAAGGTATCCAAATCATCTCCTGAATTTACCATCATCCAAACAGCCAAGTCTTACCGCGGTACGCCCTATCGTTATGGAGGCACCACGCGATCAGGGATCGACTGTTCGGCCCTAGTCTATCATTCCTTCGCAGCTGCTGGAATAAAGCTCCCTAGAACCTCCCTAGAACAAAGTAAGCTCGGTAAAAAAATTCCAGTAAAAAAAGTTCGCCCTGGTGACGTATTATTTTTTGCTACAGGCAAAAAGAAAAAAGAAGTTACGCATACTGGAATTGTAACAGAGGCACAAAAGAATACCCTCCGTTTTATCCATGCTTCTACCTCTCTAGGGGTTACTGAGGACTTTTTGAGCAACTCCTATTGGGCTAAAGCATTTTTATTTGCAAAGCGGTTGGAGACAAAGTAACTGGCCACGAAGTCCTAAAATCCAAGGCGCACCACCAATTCCTGAATCAATTAAGATTAATTTTTCCAAATATCCTTTGGTTTAAGGCTTTTCTCACTAATTTTGCGCACGAATTAAAAAAGTCTTATTACCTCTCATCAAATCAAATGGCAAATATTGGAAAGATAACTCAGGTAATCGGCCCGGTGGTGGACGTATCCTTTGAAGGCGGAAAACTGCCCAACATCCTAGACGCGTTGGAACTCACCAAAGACAACGGCCAAAAGGTAGTGTTGGAAGTGCAGCAGCATCTAGGTGAAGACCGAGTAAGAACCATCGCAATGGATTCTTCTGAAGGTATGGTCCGTGGCATGGAAGTGCGAGATTTGGAGCAACCAATCTCTGTTCCTACTGGCGAAGGCATCAAAGGTCGACTTTTCAATGTAGTGGGCGAAGCCATTGATGGTTTGCCTCAGGTACCTGCAGGCAAGCGTCTTCCAATTCACCGAGCTGCACCAAGATTTGAAGACCTTTCTACTTCTACAGAAGTTTTATTCACCGGTATTAAGGTAATCGATTTGATCGAACCCTATGCCAAAGGGGGTAAAATTGGTCTCTTTGGTGGTGCGGGGGTAGGCAAGACCGTTTTGATCCAGGAATTAATCAATAACATTGCGAAAGCCTATTCTGGATTGTCTGTATTTGCAGGGGTAGGAGAAAGAACCCGTGAGGGAAATGACCTTTTGAGAGAAATGATCGAGTCAGGCATCGTAACTTACGGTGATGACTTTATCCATAGCTTGGAAACCGAAGGCGGATGGGATTTATCTAAGGTAGACCTCAAGAAGTTGGAAGACTCCAAAGCAACCTTCGTGTTTGGACAGATGAATGAGCCTCCTGGAGCACGTGCTCGCGTGGCTCTTACTGGTCTTACTCTTGCGGAATACTACCGTGATGGTGACGGATCAGGTCAAGGAAAAGACATCTTGTTCTTCATCGACAACATTTTCCGATTCACGCAGGCAGGTTCTGAAGTGTCCGCACTTCTTGGACGTATGCCTTCTGCAGTAGGTTACCAGCCAACTTTGGCCACAGAAATGGGTGCCATGCAGGAACGAATTACCTCTACTAAGAATGGTTCGATCACTTCTGTACAGGCCGTGTATGTACCTGCGGATGACTTGACTGACCCAGCTCCAGCGACGACCTTTGCGCACTTGGATGCAACTACGGTATTGTCTCGTAAGATTGCGGAATTGGGCATCTATCCTGCCGTGGATCCATTAGATTCAACTTCAAGAATCCTCTCCCCAGATATCTTGGGTGAGGATCACTACAACTGTGCCCAGCGCGTGAAAGAAACACTTCAGCGTTACAAGGAACTTCAGGACATCATTGCCATCTTGGGGATGGAAGAACTTTCTGAGGAAGATAAGCAGGTGGTACACCGCGCGCGTCGTGTACAACGCTTCTTGTCTCAGCCTTTCCACGTAGCCGAACAGTTTACCGGTCTTAAAGGAGTATTGGTAGACATCAAGGATACCATCAAAGGATTCAATATGATTCTTGATGGTGAATTGGATCATTTACCAGAGGCGGCGTTCAACTTGGTGGGCAGCATCGAAGATGCTATCGCTAAAGGGGAGAAGTTGCTTGTAGAAGTAAGCTAAACTTATTCTACCCACTCTTAAGATACGCTACTTAAGAGTCTAGGAAATTAAGAGGACTAATTTATAGAAGACCGAATACGCTATGCACTTAGAGATCGTTACGCCGGACAAAAAAGTTTTTCAGGGAGAAGTGAGTGAAGCTACCTTTCCTGGAGCTTTGGGCGCGTTTCAAGTTCTGACCAATCACGCACCGATAGTCTCTGCCTTAGCCAAAGGCCCTGTTTCCTTCACCACTACTGAAGGCAAGCAGTCTTTCCAGGTCGAAGGAGGCGTGGTAGAAGTAAAGCAAAATACCATCGTGGTCTTGGCTGAAAAAGTTGTGGATTGATTGTCAACGATTGACAGCAGGCCGTTTACAACAGATTGTTTGAGCTTCAAGCACTATTTTTGATCCCCCCATATTGATCCACAGAAATACACCTACTTAAAATAGGCTATCCCGAAAGTGATAGCCTATTTTTTTATTCCTCAACTTGAATGAATCAATTCGCTTTAGTACCAACAGGCCACAGAAGATTGTAATGAATTTAAAGCCTGATATTTGGTTGAAAAAATAATTTACATAGGTAGCAGAAAACAGGAGTAAGGTCCAATTGACTGAATTGTGGCCCGTTAGCCGATAACCATTTAATCCTCTCTTTTTCGATTTTGCCTTGGAATTAAAAAGATAACCTGTACATTTGCAATCCGAAAGGAGGTGTACAGCTATGATCATAATCAATATTAAAGAAAACGAATCTATCGATAAGGCGCTTAAGCGTTTTAAGAAGAAGTTTGACAAAACCGGTGCGGTTCGTGAATTGAGAGCCCGTCAGGCATTTACTAAGCCTTCTGTAAAGAGAAGAGATCAAGTAATCAAGGCTGCGTATAAGCAGAAGCTTCAAAATGAATTCATGAAGTAAGCGAACCCCGCCTATAGTTATAAAACACCAACTTTCAGTTGGTGTTTTTTTTTGTCTTCTATTCTGGTCAAGAAAGTTAGAGTAGCAAAAAAGACTATTAACACCTTAAAAGTCCGATGGATTTCTTATATTAAGTAGCAAATTGGTTTCATGATTGATTCATTTATCAACTACCTCGAATACGAAAAAAGAAGCAGTGGGCATACGGTGCTTGCCTACCGTAAGGATTTGGAACAAGCACAGGAGTTTGTCCAACTTTCCTTTTCCATTGAGGATCTTTCCCAATGCACTCATCCAGACTTAAGGGCTTGGATCATCGACCTCGTGGAACAAGGCATGAGCCAGACCACCGTCAATCGAAAGTTGGCAACCCTCCGCTCCTACTACAAGTTTTTGATGCGCTCCAAAATCATTCTCAAGGACCCCACCTACAAATTAAAGTCGCTAAAAACTCCAAAAAAACTACCGGAGTTTTTGCAGGAAACCACCATCGAGTCCGTTTTAGAAGAAGAGGTCTATGCGTCTACCTTTGAAGGACAACGGGACCGGATGGTGCTGGAATTTCTCTACCTCACTGGGGTACGTCTTTCCGAACTTACTGCCTTGAAATGGAAAGACATTCAACTCTTTGACGAACAGGTCAAAGTACTCGGAAAAAGACAAAAGGAAAGAATCATCCCACTCACCAAGTCTTTGATCAGCCACATTGCAGACTACAAAAATATAGTGGAGGCACATTTCAACTCCCTAGTAAATGGGGAAGAATACTTTATCCGAAGTAATAAAGGAGAGAAGGCCTATTCTATGCTAATCTACCGCATTGTAAAGCAGTACCTCGATCTTTTTGCACAAAATTCGAAACGAAGCCCCCACTTGTTACGTCATACCTTTGCAACGCACCTATTGAATAAAGGAGCAGACTTGAATGCGGTTAAGGATTTGCTAGGACATGCCAACCTCGCCGCTACCCAAGTTTATACCCACAACTCTATGGAAAAACTAAAGGCTGTGTTTGAACAAGCACATCCCAAAGCATAAGTAATCCCATGTTTAACCTTTAACCCCTAATGCAATGAAACTACAGATGCATTCCATTCATTTCGACGCAGATCAGAAATTGATCAATTTTATTCAGAAAAAAACCGAAAAATTGGACACCTTTTACGGCAGTATTTTGGATGGAGAGGTGTTTTTGAGACTGGATAAAAATGAAAAAAACCAGAATAAACTCGTAGAAATTAAATTAAACGTACCTGGAAAGCAGTTTTTTGCCAAACACCAAGACGACTCCTTTGAAGCTGCAGCGGATGAGGTGGTAGAAGGTTTACGTAGGCAGCTGAAAAAGCATAAAGAAAAAAATAGCTAATCGAAACCCAAACCCGAAGGACCCCCTTCGGGTTTATTTTTTTTGAAGCAAGAAATTACGTATTCCCCACTTTTCCCGAAGTTCATCCCGCTCTGCTAAACTACTTGCTCTCAGAAAATCAGGAATTGCCTTGGAATCCAAATGAATGCTAGCAACCCGCACTTCATAGCCTACTGTATCCCATTCAGCAAGTAAGCGGTCTTCCAAGATCAAATAGGTATAGTTTTTAGCTTCCTCCTTCCATCCTTCTCTGGATAAGTCAATCAACTTATAAGTGGTCCCTAAACTCATCCGAATCTTTGACCCATCATGCAAATTGCCCGCAAAGCCAATTGGCCCAGCCACCCCCATTTCTTCTACGACCGCAGCTGCCTGAACCCCTTGGTGAGGCAAGGAAATCAATCGTGTTATGCTGGTCACCTGAAAGAATAAAAACAAGATGGAAAGTGAAAGCAGCTTTGGAGACAGAACCGACGAGCGAAGCAATGTCTTCAGACCATACCCGAGAAAAAAGACCCCCAAAACAACATAGACAACCGCCAGCGCTCCACTTGATCCAGTAACTAAGATCCAGGTATTCACCCCGACCACAAGCGTGTCCAAAAGAAGAAGGAACACAGCGGCTACCTTCATCCCTTTGGCACGTTCCAAGCCGCCTCCGCGAACGAGTATCCACGCAAGCCACAGCGCTAAAACTGGTGCTACAGGAAGCAGGTAGCGCTCATAAAATTTGCTGGTGAACGCGCCCATACCCAGAATGGCCAGTCCCCATAATAGCGCAAAGGTGAAAAATTGAGGGTTTTCCTTCCAGGCTTTTACTAGGGTAACCTTTGCCTTGGGAATCGCCAAGGCCACCCAAGGAAGAAACATTCCTACCAATAGCAGCGATGCCACCGTTCCATTTTGAATTACTAACCAAAGGCGAGAGGTCACCCGCGTACCCACTTGATCCTCCAAAAAACTAGCCAAAAACGCAGGCCCATGCAGCTGCCACATAGCCACAAACCAGGATACGGCAATTCCTAAGCCTAGAAGCAGCGCAGGGAAATACAGTAGTTTTTTCCAAGAAACAGGCTGCCAGGGATTGAATCGAAGGTACAAGATGCCTATGACTCCTAAAGCTAGAGCGGGAAGTCCCTTTACTTCAAAGGCTAAAGCCAAACCTAGGTACAGTAACCAGAGGAACTTTTTCATTGCCTGCTCCCCATCTCGGAGAAGCCCGACAAAGCCTAAAGCAGCCCCTGTAATCGTGAGCACCAACAGCACATCAGGAATGGAGCGCGTAGCAGCAAAAATTAGAATGGGATTGGAGGCAGAAATCAAGGCAGCAGTTCCTGCAATCCTTCGATCCCCAAATACCGTTTTTCCAAGAAGGTAAGTTAGTCCCACTGTAGCAGCCCCTGCCAGCAAAAAAAAGACCCGTGAACCAAAAGCATGTATTCCAAAGAGTTTGAATCCTGCAAGCACCACCCAGTAGGTTAGGATGGGTTTCTTGAAGCGCAGCTCCCCGGAACCCAAGTAGGTGGTAAGGTAATCCCCTGTCTGCAGCATCTTGACCGCAGCATCACGGTAATAGATTTCGTCGGGGTAGTGCAGGTGAAAATCTAGAGCAAAAGGTCCCACCAACCCACAAAAAAGGAGAAGCAACACCCAGGGATTGGCTATCACGGCAGAAGGTTGAGCAGCACGCATCCCCAAAGATACAGCAGGTAGCCGGGATTTTTGGAGGGATTTTATTCAAAAACAAGAAGCCTTTTGACCAAATCCGGTTAAAAAGGTACTTTTGAGGAATCTTTCCCTGCCATGAACAAGCCTCTTTTATCTGTCGTCATCACTGTATATAACGAAGAAGATAACATTCAGCCCCTCCTAAAAGCGACCTATGCCGCACTCGTAGGAATGGACTACGAAGTAATCCTAGTAGAGGATGGAAGCACCGATCGTACCGTGGCTGAGATAAAAAAATATGCGAATACTCGTACCAAACTGGTAATTTTTAACCGCAACTACGGGCAAACCACTGCGCTTGCTGCAGGCATAGATCAGGCCACAGGGGAATACATCGCCACCATGGATGGGGATTTGCAAAACGATCCCACGGACCTGCCAGGCATGCTCCAAAAAGCAATCGACGAAGAATGGGATGTGGTGGCGGGGCGCAGAGCCAACCGGAAAGATGGATTTGTACTTCGGAAAATCCCTTCCAAAATTGCCAACTGGATCATTCGAAATTCCACAAACGTCCACCTCAAGGACTATGGCTGTACGCTTCGGGTGTACAAGGCCGAAATCGCACAAAACATGGGGCTCTATGGGGAACTCCACCGCTTTATCCCTGTACTTGCCAAGCAAGAGGGCGCAAAAATGACCGAAGTGGATGTCAAGCATCATCCGAGAATTCATGGCACTTCCAAATACGGACTCAGTCGCACCTTCAAAGTGATCGCCGACTTGATTCTCATGCTATTTTTTCAAAAATATTTCCAGCGCCCCATCCACTTGTTTGGTGGGCTTGGGTTGCTTGCATTCCTCTTAGGAGCTTTCATCAATGTATACCTCTTGGTTCTAAAAATTCTAGGGGAAGACATCTGGGGTCGTCCCATCCTGATCCTTGGATTCATGCTGATCCTAGGGGGCATCCAACTGATCACTACCGGAATCATTGCGGAGATAATCGTGCGGACCTATTTTGAATCCCAGGAAAAGAAAACTTACCGCGTCAAGGCCCTCTACACTGGAGAACAGGTAGTACAAACATCCAACTAAGGATTCCATGTTCCCTCTCAAAAACCAATTAAAAACTGCCCTAAAAATTCTCCTTACGGGAGGGGCTTTGTACTTGGTTTTTCAGAAAATCGATACGGGCCAATTACTCCAACTCTCCAAAACCCTCAGTTGGGCCTGGTTGATTCCTGCCATTGTGCTCTTCGTGGGAAGCAAGGTTGCTACCGCCATCCGGCTCAATCATTATTTTGAAAACATTCAGGTCTCCCTCAGCTTCTGGGAAAACTGGCGCCTCTACCTGATCGGCATGTTCTACAACCTATTCCTCCCAGGAGGGATTGGTGGTGACGGATACAAAGTATACTTTCTAAAAAAAGAATTTAAAACCCCAGTCAAGGAGCTGCTTAAAGCCAGTCTACTGGATCGCTTAGGAGGACTGATCGCCATCCTTGGATTACTTTTTGGAATACTACTCCTGATTAACCTTCCATTGCCGTTCGGCGAGCCTTGGGTAAGCGATGCGGTGTTAAGCGTAGGAGCAATAGGGCTTGTCCCTGGATTTTGGCTACTTCAAAAATTCCTCTTTTCGAACTTCCTCCCTTCCTTTTGGCGCGGAATTTTTTGGTCCTTGGTTGGCCAGCTTGCCCAGATGGCTGCCGTGGTCTGCTTATTGCTCGCTTTAGGAGTGCAGGATAAATTCTTGGCCTACCAGGCCGTATTTCTCCTTTCTTCATTGGTAGCAGTATTGCCTTTGACTATAGGAGGGGTTGGAGCTCGAGAATTAGTAGTAGTCTATGCCCACTCCTATGCAGGAATCCAAGAGACCGAAGCAGTCGCATTTAGCTTGCTCTTTTTCCTGATTTCGGCCGCAGTATCCCTCTCTGGGGCATGGGTCAAGTGGAAAAGAGAATAAATTTCTACCTTTACGCAGATTCCTCCCGCCTATGACTAGAGCCGAACTTTTTGCCCAAATCCAACAAAAATCCTCCTTTCTCTGTGTAGGATTGGATCCTGACTTGGAAAAACTCCCTGCACATCTAAAAGGTGAGCCTGACCCAATTTTCTCCTTCTGTCGGCAGATTATTGAAGAAACGGCAGACTTTGCCGTAGCCTACAAGCCGAACACGGCTTTTTTTGAAGCCCAGGGGGCAAAAGGTTGGGAAACACTCGCCAAGGTGGAAGCATTGATTCCAAAGCACATCTTTTCGATTGCGGATGCCAAGCGCGGCGACATTGGCAATACGGCCACACGTTACGCTGAAGCATTTTTTAAGCACATGAACTTCGATTCCATCACGGTGGCCCCCTACATGGGCAAGGACTCTGTAACTCCCTTTTTGGAATTTGAGGACAAGTGGGTCATTCTTCTCGCGCTAACTTCCAACCTAGGATCCTTGGATTTTCAACTCCTGCAAGACACTTCAGGCAAAGCACTTTACCAGACCGTATTGGAGAAAAGTCAGGAATGGGGAAGCCCCGAAAATCTCATGTATGTGGTGGGTGCCACCCGAGGTGAACTCATTGGGGAGGTGCGAAAACAGGTGCCCAAGCATTTCTTCTTGGTGCCTGGTGTGGGCGCCCAAGGCGGTAGCTTAGCCGATGTGGCTCGCTTTGGAATGAATTCCCAGTGCGGTCTACTAGTCAACTCGAGCCGAGGCATCATCTATGCTTCCAAGGAAAAGGATTTTGCGAAAGTAGCGCGTAGAGAAGCCCAAAAACTTCAAGAAGAAATGAGCGAACTCCTTGAACGCTATTTGAAGTAAAATCGCTAAGTTTCGGTCTCTAATAGCCTCTTAATCAAAGTGAACCCCTTGTTTTATTGAAGGGTTTTGATTAGATTACAGTTACTTTTTAACCTTATTTTTTTATGGACTTTAAAGAAGATTTTTTACAATTGGTATGGAAATACCAGTACTTTGACCGCAAAAATCTAACAACCACAGACGGGCAAGCCCTTGAAATCCTTCAAGCTGGTCATCCCAATTCGTTAGAAGGTCCTGATTTTCGAAATGCATCCCTAATCATTGGAGGCATCACTTTACACGGCCATGTAGAAGTGCATCGACAAGCTTCTGAATGGAGACAACACACCCACGATACCGATCCAGCCTATAATCCCGTCGTCTTGCATTTGGTTTGGGAAAATGACCGACAGGTTTATCGGCAGGACGGTACCCCAATACCGACCGTGGAGTTGAAAGGAAAGATTTACCTAAACATTTGGCGCAACTACCAGCAGCTACTCAATTTTCAAATTGACCTCCCTTGTGCGCATGCCCTTTCCACGATTCCAGAAATTCTGCGCTTTTCTGCTTCCGAAAAAGCCTTAGTCGAACGCCTACATGAAAAATCTCTGGAGGTACTGGCAGCCCTGAATGACACCCAAGGGGACTGGGAAGAAACAGCCTACAGGTGGCTTTTTCGTTGCTTTGGCTACCATACCAATCGCCTACCCATGGAAGAATTGGGCCAATTGCTTCCCTACACCTTGCTCAAACGGCACCGAGAGCAACTGCAACAAGTGGAAGCCATGCTCTTAGGACAAGCAGGCTTACTTCCAGAAGATTCGGAAGACCCCTATGTACTACAACTCAAAAAAGACCATGATTTTTATCAAAAAAAATACGGCTGGCCAAAAGGGCTTAACCGACAGCATTGGACTTTTTTGGGTGCACGCCCTGCCAACTTTCCTACCCTTCGGCTCGCGCAGCTAGCAACGGTATTGGTACAAGCTCCACATTTACTCTCCACAATTTTAGACGACTCTGGAGATCTTACCTCCTTTAAAAAAATATTCCAAGCGACTCCCTCTTCGTATTGGCAGCGGCATTACACTTTTGGAAAGCCCAGTAGCAAAGTCACTTCAAATGGCCTCTCAGAGCAAAGCATACAACTATTAGCCATCAATTTTGTGTTGCCCATCTGGTTTGCCTATGGCAAATTTCACGATCTAGAGGAATGGAAAGAGCGTTGCTTTTCCCTACTTCAAATCCTCCCTGCCGAGCAAAATTATGTGGTCCGAAAGTTTGTAAACCATGCTTGGAAACCGATTACTGCTTTTGACTCTCAAGGCATGCTAGAATTGTACCGGAGGTATTGCAGCACTCACAAATGCCTTTCTTGCAAAATCGGCCAAAGCCTGCTCCGAGGCCCTTCCAAATGAACCGTTGGACAAACGCCACAATTCCTGTATTTTTGCATCGATTACTTCAAAATACCCATGGACAAACCTGTCATTATCCTCGGCGCCAAAGGCATCGCCCATCCCGCGCTAGAAATTTTCAATAGCAATCACGTGATTGTATATGGATTACTAGATGAGGACAGCAGCCTTCATGGCACTGAAATCAACAACGTCCCTGTCCTCGGAGGCACCGAAGACGAGGGATTCTTAAAGTTGATCGGTAAGAAAACGGAGGCATTTGTTGCTGTAGACGACACCAAATACAGGAAATTTCTAGTGGAACTTCTTCTGGAAGATAGAAAGATGCAACCCATCAATGCCATACATGGGGGAGCTTACATTTCCACAGATGCCGAACTAGGTCATGGTAACTTTATCAATGCACAGGTGACGGTAGGAGCGGGTGCCAAGGTTGGTAGTCACTGTATCCTCCATACTGGAGCGATTATCGACCACAAAGTGACCATAGAAGACTACGTGCAGATCGGGGCAGGATCAATCGTCAATGCCGATGTGGTCTTGGAAGAGGGCGCTTTTATCGGTTCGGGCGTGACTATCGTATCCGGCGTACGCATCGGAAAAGGTGCCCGCGTAGGAGCTGGATCAGTGGTCATTTCCTCAGTTGGAAAAAACGAGACAGTTTTTGGTAATCCGGCGGGGAAAATAAAGTAGAAGGGGGAATACGAGGGACGAAATACGAAATACGGCACTGTCCTAATGCCAAAAGTTGAACACCGAGTGCAGCATGTTGAAATGGTAAATGGTACCAGGTACTAAGTACCAAGTAGGAAATAGGATAGAAATAGACTTCGCTTCGTGAAATAGGGTTGAAATGCAAATTCCTATTTCCCGAGCTTGTTCGGATTATTTCTATCTTATTTCAACGGTATTTCCAATTCTTTCTTGATTTTTGCTTGTTAAATAAAAATCCCAATCAAAACCCAAAACACCCTGCCGAAACAGGGCTTTAGTTATGGAAAACACAAACAAACCCTACCGAATTCTGCTGTACTACTGCTACGCAGACATTTGCAATCCTGAAGAATACCGGGAAGAACACCACCTCTTCTGTGTAGAAAACAACATTCGCGGCCGAATCATCATTTCCGATGAAGGGCTCAACGGAACAGTTTCTGGTCTAGCCTCAGACTGCGACAAGTACATGGCCTACATTCAATCGGATCCGCGCTTTGCCAAGACAGAATTCAAAATCGATACCCACGAGAGCCATGCCTTCGCAAAAATTCACGTACGCTACAAACCCGAAATCGTACATTCTTCCCTCCGACATCTTGATCCGAATGTGAAAACCGGGAAGCACCTGGAGCCGGAAGAATTTAAACAACTCAAGGATAAAGAAGATGTGGTGATCCTCGATGTGCGGTCCAACTACGAGCACGAACTAGGGCGATTCAAAAATGCGATTACGCTAGACATCGACAACTTCCGAGATTTCCCAGAGAAGGTGAAGGAACTCGAACACCTCAAAAACAAAAAGGTACTTACCTATTGCACCGGAGGGATCAAGTGTGAA
>Ga0181553_10000670_pt1 | contig 29956 bp, 48 predicted proteins | sample 011ome_17_FD_133753 | JGI IMG/M metagenome (GOLD analysis project Ga0181553, IMG submission 133753) | Coastal salt marsh microbial communities from the Groves Creek Marsh, Skidaway Island, Georgia - 011502XT metaG (megahit assembly) | ecosystem: Environmental > Aquatic > Marine > Intertidal...
CAGACAGCAACCGACGATGAGGACGCAGTGGCCGACCTGCTATGCGACATCATGCACCTGTGCGGGCGCAACCCGCATGGCTGGGGCTGGTTCGAAACCAACCTGCGCCGGGCGCGTGACAACTACGAGGCAGAGGTAGAAGAGGAGCACGCCGCGCTCGCCTCGACACCAACAGCAGTGCCCCGTAAGGGCAGCACCCACGAGTGCGCCACGTGCGGGTATCGTTCAACCTTCGCCGACATGGTGCGCTGCCCATGCTGTGGCGAACCATGGGAGGAAAAGCAATGACACCGACAGAGCGCAACATCAGGCTGACGAACTTCATCCTGTCAAAGTACCGCAAGCAAGCGAAGAAGTCTGGAGTGCATCAGGCCGCACGCAACATGCGCAAGCAGGGCTACCCGCTGGAGCTGGCGCTGGCCGTACTGCTACCATCCCGGTCAGTACCGTGGCCGAGGCCCCGGCGCCCGAGGATCTACGCCTGACCGCTGTTTAAACAGGGGGGTTGACAGCCCCCCAGCATCACAGTACCATCGCACTTCGCATCACCCATTCAACAACACAGGAGCAGGACCATGATGATCAAACGCAAGGCTTACCCGGCAATCGACACGATGCTGAAGAACCTCGCCCCGGCCGTGCGCAAGCATGACGTCAACCTCGTAGTCGCCACAGCGGTGGAAGTCCGCACGTACTGGCAAGGCGGCAGCCGTAGCAGTTACTGGCGCTGTGACACCAACGGATTCGGCCAGCAGCTGCGTGGCCAGAACAACCCGGAGCCATTCGGAAAGTTCGATGCCGAGCAGCATCTGCACCGGGTGGTGGACGGCACGGTGATCGTCAAGCTGGGCACGTGGCAAGGCAGGACTGCAGTGCCCACGATCTACGCAACACCCACGATGTTTAAACAACTGGGAGTCGAGGAGGTATCATGATCAAGACCTATGAGATGCAGGCGTGCACCGAGGCCGAGGCCGCCCGTGCGGTACGTGCAGTGCTCCGCACCGGCGCGGCTGAAGTCCGGGTGGTGGATGATCGCGGCGGTAGCGCATCGTGGATTGTCCTCGTGCAGGCTGAGCGCCTGTCTGATCTGCCAAGGGTGCGCGGCATGACATGGATGACACCCGAGGAGCTGGCCGTCCCGATAGGGTGGCAGTGAGCCCGACGTTTAAACAGGGGGATTGACACTCGAAGCGGATTCGAATAGAGTTCGCTTCCGGGGTAACCACCCGACACTCAACAACACAGGAGCAGGATCATGAGCACCAAAGCAAACGGACATTACACCGACGGCACAGTCGACAGCCTGAAGCACAGCGGCGTGCAGCCGTGGTCGGCAGGCGCGACCTTCCCCTTCATCGTGTTTAAACGCGAGCACTACAGCGACGCGGGCAACATGCTGACCGAGGAATGGGTCGTCACCCTCGCAGGTGAGGAGCTGACCACGCGTGCCACGCATGACGAAGCCGAGGCCATGGCTGCGGTCTTCAAGGCAAGCGGCGTCCGGGATCGGTTCGACGCACACTGGGTCGAAATGGAATCAGCGTCTACCGGTGACGAAGACCTCGTGGATCTGAACGATCCGTTCACACAGCGGTGCAGGCATGACGACCGCGTTATGTACCCGAACGGAAAGCCCGAGGTCCCGACCATGGGCACAGCCGAGTGGCACGCACAGCGCGAGGCGAACTACAAGCCCTACGATTCGAAGCCAGCCAGCGGGCGTGATAAGTTTGGTTGGGATCGAGAGCTGTCCGCCACGATGTCACGTGCCCGGGCAGAATTCTACTCGGAGGATGTTTAAACATGGCCCGCCGTAAGCCACGCTTGGTGACGATCACAACCTGCGCCATGTGTGGCAGCCTTGACGTGTACCGGGACGTGCTGGTCCACTGTAACAACCCGGACATCGAGCGCGACGACGGCGACCACTGGTGTGAGTCCTGCGATGACTCGACCGACGTTGTCCTGATGGACATCACCCGCGAAGAGTACGAGGGGTTGACAGGCGATGAGTGATTACGTGTTCACGTCCCGGCGTACGTATCGCAAGCTGCGCCAGTGGATCCTGCCGGTGGTAGTGTGGGCACTGGTGATCGGCGCCGCCGCTACCATCGGTGTTCTGCTCTACCATGCAGCACAGGTTGACAGATCCAAGTGTGTGATCCACTATGTGGATGGCCACATCACAACGGTGCTGGAAGGCCGCATCATTTACGACAGCCAGGATCTGATCTGTCGGGCCGACGTTTAAACAAGGAGAATAATCATGCCACATAATTTTCACGACATCAAGCGAACCCTGCTCCACGACCTGATGCACGTTGACTACGCGCTCGACGCGATGTCTGTCTACGATGCAGTTATGGTAGCGCAGGACAAAGAGCAGTCGGAGCTGTACAGATGGATCACTGAGGACGCAATGACTGCCTCAATCGCCCGGTACAACTCCCTGCGGATCACGGCCTATCTGCTCGACGCGTGGGACTGGATCGTGAAGAGGTACGCTGAGGATGACCGGTTCGACTGGGCCTCGATGTCTTTCGATTCGGACTTCGTATCCTATGTGCTCGACAAGATGCAGGACAACGGCCCCGCCCACAAGTGGCTGATCCATGGTGAGAACCCGATGCTGACCAACAGGGCCAGAGCAATCGCCGAGGAATACGCCCAGCAGTACATAGACAACGAGGCCGACATCCAGAAGTACATAGACCTCGACTACCTCGACGTTTAAACAGGGGGATTGACACCCGCCTTGGCACGTGCTAAAGTGCGGGTCCCCATCAACTACAGGAGTACGGAAATGAGCAAGATCATTATCACCATCAGCACTGACACCGGCGAGGTCGGAGTACAACGCCCGCTCGAGTATGAGATCGAGGAGTCAGCACCGCTGCCACAACCCGAGCGTGTCCCCAGCTGGGAGCAGGCGACGACTGCCCTGTGCATCTTCGAGCACTGCCTCGACACAACCTACTATATCAAGGGCCCGGTCGACAGCGCACAGCTCGAGTGGTTTAAACAGGAGGAAGGCATCTGCCAAGCGCGGGACAACATCCTGCGGTTCGCTCCGTTTGTTGATGCGGCCTTCGAGGAAATCGCCGACGAGTACGACTGGTCATTTGATCTGGACTTTGTCCCGGCCTTCATCGATAAGGTTATCAAGCAGGGCAGCGACATCGAGGACTGGTTCATGTACCCCAACCTTTACCGGACCGTGACTGGGAAACGTCTCGCCAAGCAGATCCTCGAGGAGGCCCGGCCATGAGCAGCCACGATCTCGTATCTGACGTTGTCACCGACAAGGATCCACGGTTTACCGCGAGCGATATGTTCGATGCCATCACCCTGTGGGAGTACATCTATGTTGTCGCGGACCACGATGTCTACGACTGGATCGCCACAGGTGGCAGTACCTTCGAAGCACGACAGCGTGCCGTCAGGTTCTTGCCACTGGTGACCGAGGCCTACGACGTGGCTCGCATGGCAGGCTACGAGGAGCCATTCGACGACGCGTTCATCCCGGACTTCATCAAGTTCGCCATGGCATTCGGGGACATCCGGTACTGGCTGACACCCAGCTACAAGGAACCGCAGACCAACAACGCACACCGCATCGCCCGGCTAATTGCTGCGCGTAGTCGGGCGGCGGACATCGAGCCTGCACTGGACCCACGGTTTAAACACTCAGCATCAGACCACGCGAAGGGGGCAGCATGAGGAACAACATCGAAGTAACCGATAGCGCCACGGTGTTCGCCGGGCCGGAAGCAGTCGACGTGTTTAAACATACCGTGATGGCACGAGGGCTCAAGATCTACGCGAAGACCGGGATGAAACCAAACCGCATGTGGAAGCAGAGCGCCATGCTGAAATTGGCAGGCGAGATACTGGGCCGCAAGTTTAAACGCGGGGAGGGTGAGCTGGCCGGCGAGCTGCTACTGGAGCACGCGAAGAACAGCGCAGTCGCCATCAACAAAGTCAACGAAGTACTGACACAGGGAGACGCAGGATGAAACAGCAGAGCATTGCTGAAATCAAGAGGCACATCATGGAGGGGCGCAGGCTCGACCGGGATCACGCCAGAGTGGAGGCCGAGAAGATGGCGAAGGAACTCAAGGCCGACATCTACGTGTACATGCACCGGGGCTGGTATAACATGACCGAGGGCCCAGACCTCGAGCACCCTAAGAGCAGCCCCTCATTCATCGTCCCGTTTAAACAGCGGGCCACCAAAGTCAAAGCGAAGGACAGGACCTATGACTAACGAAGCTCGTGCCAAGCTGGCACTAGAGGTGATTCAGGACTTCACCTCAATGGATGGTCAGGACCCTGACTCAGGGTTCGTTGATCTCTTAACGAACATGATGCACCTGTCATATCAGGAGACCGGAGACCGGGAGGAATTCCAACGTAGGGTGCACACTGCATTGACACACTTCGAAGCTGAAATGGAGGACAGGACCTATGGCTGACCGACCACATTTTGAATGGCGCCGCATGGCGTATGATGAGTGGGCCGAGGGTGGCATGGCTGATGACCTGATCATTGACGAGGACTACGCCGAGGTCAGCGCGGCCGAGGATGACGCAGGCGCGTGGGTGCAGGCGTGGGTGTGGGTGGACGCACCGGATGAAGAGGATGAGACCACGGACGCCGCGCCAGTGTACAGCCTCCCGTCCCTGTGGCCTGATGAGCTGCCACCCCAGCCGCCGATGTTCAACGCAGCCGCACTGACCGAGGCGTGGTGGAAGCCCAAGCCACAGGTGCTACCATCGCACAGGCCCAAGCCACACATGAAACTGAAGGTGTGGTGGAAGCCCAAGCCACGGGTGATACTGAAGGGGGGGCAATGATACCGGGAGCAGGTGAGCGGGTGAAGCTCACGCTTACGCTCGAGTTGAATGGTGTGCTGCCCCCCAGCTTCCACTGGGGCACACTGGCCCAGCACCTGATAGCACGCACCCCGTTTAAACTGATAGCCGCGGACGTAGAGATCCCGGGGAGCACAACCCGTAAGCCGAAATCGGAGGCCGCCAAATGAGATGGACTGCTGGAAAGACACGCCTACAGAAGCGTAACGAACGCCTCGACCGGGAGGAGCAGTGGCACAAGTACTTCGTATGGTGGCCACTGCGTATGTCCCCCAACAACCACTCTTTGAGGTACCAGCCAGACATTAGGGTATGGCTCGAGACAGTGGAGCGCAGGCGCATCGGACCTACTACATTTCTCTATCGACTGCCGGCTGAGGTGGATAGTACTTGACAGCCACACAGTGACACAGTACCATAGACTTTCGGTCCCACTCCGGGGCCAACCGAGCCGGGCGGTTTCCCGGTAGCGTTTTCAAGGACACACATGAACGCGAAAAAGTGCAAGGCCCTGCGGGAAGCTGCAGGTTACAAGAACGCAAGCAAGACCGGGAGCCAAATGAAATTCCCGGGCGTTGCGAAACTCCTACAGTTCCCACTCGTGGAGCGCAATCCCAATGGCAAGATCAAGACCAGCACGCGTAAGGTCTTCACCGGCAGGTGGTGGCAGAACGACGTGTACCCCAAGCGTGACGCCGAGGGTAAGATGGCCACCGATGTGGTGCCTACCAGCAAGCCCGGGCGCCACGAGATGGACACACCCCGAGGTAAGTATCGTGCGCTGAAGAAGCTCGAGCGCACCGTCGGACTGGACAACATCGTCAAGTCTGGGGTTGAGAAGCTGGTCGAAGAACAGGGAGAACCAACATGAGATGGCATTCAGATTCAGACTACATGCCACTGCACACGGCCATGTCATTGCAACCCGGGCCAGGATTTCGCTGCGTCCCACAGTCTAAGTACATCGGGACGTACGAGGACGACATCAGCCTTAGCCCGCTGGCAACCGCGCACTTCAACCGCTGGCAGAATCCGCTCCTGTTTACCAACGACCCACGGGTAGAGGCAGGCGTGGAGGAGCGCATCACCAGCGATCTGATTCACTACTGGCCCATGTTGGCGGTGCGCCTAGCGTACCTGCCGGGACTATGGCGTGAACTACAAGGGAGAAAGCCACGGCTTACCATCCCACCACGGAGGGAGTACTGCTCCCTGTTTAAACTGATAGCGGAGAATACCCAGACCAGTGTCGGGTACGCATCCATCATCAGTGTTCTTAAATCACTTCACATATAGGAGGTAGCATGAACCGGAAATACTACGACGAACCCACGGACGAAGAACTCGAGGAGATGTTCAGGGACTCCGACCGGGAGGCAGGGCCGAGCCCATGGGTTGCACTTGTTATACTGTTCGGAATCCTCGCCATGCTCTTGATCTCTTCGAAAGCATTCGCCCAGAACGAGGAGTTCGGCGGGCAGGTTATCGACCGGAGTATCAGTTACGACAACATCGGTAGGCGTGCCGGGATGTGTGGTCTACACAACCGACCGCTGTACCTGCAGTCGTGCAAGCAGAAGGAAATAGATCGCTGTTTAAACGACAACCTACCGAGCACGCACACCATGGCCGAGGTCAACGTAATCCATGAGGCGTGCAAGGGGTGGGGCGAGGACCCGAAGGTGGTCAGCCAGTGCAAGGCTGAGGCCCTCGACAAGGTGATCCGATGCATGGGACTCGAGCCCCCGAAGCAGGAGAACTACCTCGATGATTAGGATGAAGAGGATGAAGCGGACGGTGATCCACGTCAACAGGCACCACATTGCAGCAAACAAAAAGGACGGCGGAGATCGTCCGGTATTCACGGTGAAGGACTACAAACAGAACCGGCGTGGTAATCATGTCACAGTAGAGCGTGGCAAGATATCCTTTGTTTATCGCCCCGGAAAACCATTGCCCTGCGGCGCAGTCGCATGGGCCGAAACCTACGGAGAAGTGTATGTCGATTAAATCTAAGATCAAGTCATTGTTTAAACAGTACTGGGTAGCGACCGCCATGATCATTGCGATCCTGCTTATCAGCTTCAGCGTCGCCGCTGAGGATCGTGTTACCAACGTGGAAAAGATGCCGCTCGACCAGCGATGTGGAATAACATCGAGCATCATCTTCGCCGGCATACTCACCCGCGAGCGTGGTGTGTCAGTGGAGGAGGAGATCGACTGGGCTGAGGCGCAGGCTATCAAGGACAACCCGGGCTTCCGACCGTTCAACGAGAACGAGCGCAGCTGGTTGACCAAGTACTACACCCTCGGTGCATCGATGGCTGACCAGTTCAAGGAAGCCAACGGGCGCTGGCCTACCAAGCAGGAGGCGTACAACCGAGCGAGCAGGCTCAACGAGGCGTGCATCAAGGGTGCCAGTGAGGCCCACGATGGTGGACTCAAGGTGAAGTTCGTAGCGGACCCGGCCGACATCCCGCGTGATCGGGTCGACGACATCCGGGCCATGCCGGTGGTCAAGTACTGCGAGTACATCGCCGTGCTCTACGCCACCGGGATCAACGCACGTAATGACGGCCGACCCTTGCTCTTCAAGTCAGTGACCAAGCACGAGGTTATGCACTCCCGCACTCTACCGATGGACGGGATCTACATGATCGAGATGGACACCTTCACCACTCGCGAGAAGATGTTTGTCCTGAAGCATGTCACCGCCGGCTGGGAGTACGCCGACGCACGGTACGCCGCAGGCGATAAGCCTCAGCCGTTGGGTGATCCGTACATGGACGGCGCCGCCAAGTATATGGTGGAGTGTATGGCCAACGAGAACCCCCGGTGATTGAGTTCCGGACTCCGGTCGAGAACGTAGAGCGTGGCATCCATCCCGACCGCCTCCGGGCGTTCGATAAGGGTGCCCTCTCTATGTCAGAGATGGTGCTCCTGATACAGGATATCGTGGAAGCGAATGTTATTGACAGGCTCGACCCAATCTGGATAATGCGTGCTGCGTACTACACACAACTCGGCTGGGTACATCCTGGCGCTGGCTTGGGGGTTAACCCTCGCCGTTTAAACTAGGAGATAGAATGAACACACTACCCATCATCACTATCGACTTCGAGACCTACTATGATTCGAAGCGAAAGGATCCGGACCTCGCGCCCGATGGTTACAGTCTGAAGAAGATGACGACCGAGGAGTACGTGCGCCACCCATGGTTCGAGACGATGGGGGTGGCAGTGAAGATGGGCGACAGCCCCACAGTCTGGCTGAACGAGGAACAATTCTGGAAGCTGGTATCCACGGTCGACTGGTCCAAGGTCGCCGTGCTCTGCCACCACACCCACTTCGACGGGCTGGTACTCAGTCACCACTACGGCGTGCAGCCTGCGCTCTGGCTGGACACACTGAGCATGGCCCGTGCGCTGCACGCACACGAGTCACGCCTCAGCCTCGACGCACTGCTCAAGTTCTACAAGGCGCCAATCCAGAAGGGGGACTTCGCCACCAAGATGGACGGCGTGCACCGTGCGGACATGACACCCGAGGAGTACAAGGCATACGGCGAGTACTCGACCGACGACGCGGACGGCACCCACTACCTGTTTAAACAGATGGACCCCAAGTTCCCGGAGCTGGAGCTGAAGGTAATCGACATGACCATACGTATGTTCACCGAGCCACAGTTCGTAGCCGACGAGGAGATGCTCGCCGACTTCTACGAGCGCGAGAACCTGCGCCGGGCTGAATTGTACGAGCGCCTCGGCCTTACGAAGAAGTCATTCACGAGCGGGGAGAAGTTCGCCCAGCTCCTGCGTGACCGGGGGATCGAGCCACCCATGAAGAAGTCCCCGAAATGGGAGGACGGCACCAACGAGAAGTGGATCTACGCCTTCGCGAAGACAGACCCGGCGATGCAGATGCTGCTCGAGGATGAGGATGACGAGGTGCGCTGGCTGTGTGAGGCCCGCATCTCCGCGAAGTCCACGCTCGACGTCAGCCGCACAGCCAGGTTCATGAAGCTGGGTGCAGGTGGCCAAGCCATGCCGGTGTACCTCGCGTACTGCGCTGCCCACACCCACCGCTGGGGTGGCGGCGACAAGATGAACTGGCAGAACCTGCGCCGGGTGAACAAAAAGAAACCAGACCAAGGCGTGATCAAGCGATCTATCATGGCCCCCGAGGGTAGCCTCGTGGTGCGGGCTGACTCATCCCAGATCGAGGCACGTGGTAACGCGTGGTTCTGTGGACACCACGAGCTGTGCGACACGTTCGCCCGGGGTGAGGATGTCTACTCCAAGGTAGCGAGCACGCTGTATGGTCGGCACGTTGACCGTAGCCGGGAGGCTGACTTCATCGCTGGCTTCGTTGGCAAGACCTGTACGCTGGGACTTGGCTATGGCATGGGGTACTACAAGGCGGCGATGGAATTCATGAAGGGCGCACTCGGTGGCCCACCCTTGGTGTTTAAACAGGCAGACATGGACACGCTGGGTGTGGACCCGACCAAGTTCCTGAAGAACAAGTCGAAGATAAAGCAGGTGGAGGAGATGCCTTCACGGTTGACATTCCCGGACAGACTGTTACACTGCATAGTCACGGATCACATTGTCCGGAAGTGGAGGGCAGCGAACGGTCCGATCATGGACATGCAGGTGTACCTGAACGACTGGGTTATCCCTGCCATGGCAGCCGGTGATGAGTTGAAGATAGGACCACGAGGCTGTGTGGTTGTGGAGAAAGATGCACTGCTCATGCCCAACGGGTTGAGGCTCCACTACCACGGGCTGAAGCAGGAGAAGACACCCGAGGGTTCGGAGTGGAAGTATGAGATAGAGCCAGGCCGATGGACCAAGCTGTATGGTGGCCTGCTGCTGGAGAATATCATCCAGTGCCTCAGCCGTATCATCGTAGGACTGCAGGCGTTGTACATCAATGCCAGTGGCTACGGGGTACGGACACTCACGCACGACGAGGTCGTAACAATAGTACGCAATGAAGTAGCACAGGAGGCCTTGGATTTTTTGATCGGGGCCATGGCACTGAAACCTGACTGGGCACAGGGCTGGCCCCTAGCCGCCGAGGGTGGATATCATCTTAGATATGGAGACGCAAAATGACACAAGAGAATGAAGCAAACGAGAACATCGAGATCCAGTACACTAACGTAGCGAAGCTGCTCGGTGAGTGGGCCCCCCACATGCAACGCATGTATGAGCACTGGGTAAAACTCTACCCGCTGACCGGCGACAAGCCGGCGGCGAACGAAGTGACGGCCGCTGTTACCGTGCCCGTACCATACCGCATGTTCGTACTCATGACCACAGCCAGCGCGCTGGTGCTGCGTGACTACGGTGAGGAGAAGCAGGAGGACGTTGATGCACAGTGATATGCCACCCAAGCTGACGGCGTACCTAGCTGGCCGGATGTCCGGCCTTGTTCATGCCGACGCTATGGACTGGCGCAGGGTGGCGGAGGCGCAACTGGCCGACATAGATATAAATGTCCGGTCGCCCATGCGGTGGCACGAGGGGCAGGATCGGTACTCGCGCCTGACCCACGACGGTCGATCAGATGCTGAGGCAGCGGTGCTAATCGAGAACACCCGGAGGGCTGGCATCGACTACAGCGATCCAGCCTGGCCGTTTAAACAGGACCGGACTGACATACTGCTGTCGGACATGGTGTTCGCCATGCTGCGTGACCCAACCAACGACCATGATCACGTGTCGATAGGCACCGTGGTCGAGATAGCGTGGGCCTACGAGCTGGAGATACCGATCTACGCTGTGACATCTGAGCACTCGGTCTACAACCACATGTTCATTGCGAACATGCTTACCGCGACTGCGCCCAGCATATCGGAATTAGTGAAGCGCATCGAAGAAGACACCTTAAGATAACAGGGAGTTTAAACAATGAGAATCATCGGACTGGCAGGACCAGCACGCACGGGGAAGAACGCGATCAGCGACTACATGGTGGAGCACTACGGGTACCAGCGGTATGCATTCGCTGACCCACTCTATGAGGAGGTGGCGGAGGCGTTCGATCTGGGCCAGGACCTCACGGATTGGCTACGCTCACCCAAGGAGAAGGAACTACCGAAGAGTTACCTCTCCCTATACAACTGTGCAGATCACGAGTTCGTCGAGGCGTGTAGTAAGGTCGAGGGTCACAACGGCCACGAGTTTATGGTCGAGCCACGGAGCCTGCGGTGGGTACTCCAGTGGTGGGGTACCGAGTACCGTCGGGCACAGGACGAGCAGTACTGGATCAAGAAAGCTGATGAGTTTCTGGCCGCGTACCTGAAGCGCCTCGAGCACGTCGTGACCAAGGAGGAGTTCGAGCTGGAGGTTGCGGAGCTGAAGGAAGTGGAGTGCGAATACCCCGAGGCCTCGGCCCTCCCGGTTGGCAGCGTGTGGTACCACGAGCACCCGGGTATTGTCGTCGAGGGCGTGCGGTTCGAGAACGAGGTGGACTGGATCCGCAGCCTGAACGGCCAGGTCTGGCACATCGAGCGGCCTGACGCACCCAGCATCGGGGACGCAGTGAACCACGTGAGCGCCAGCAAGCTGGAGATGAGGACCGGGGACAAGCTGATCATCAACGGGTCCACCCTCGGGCGGCTGTACACTGGCGTGACACTGGCACTGCAGGGGAATGACATCGTGAACACCGGAGGAGCTGATGAAAACCGTTCTTAATTTCCTTGATGCCCTCGTACTGGTTGCCATCCTTGTCTGTATCATTGGCTTTTGCTGGGCAATGTGGGATGCATACCAGCTCCAGACAACGTACGTAGAGACCTGGCATGGTTATTCTCCTTGTTTAAACAAGGATGCAGGCTAGTGTGGTATCATAACGGTTCAACAACACACCCTCCACTCGGGGGATTCACTACATATAAGGGGATGATTTGACTAAGAAAACAAACCTGGCGCTCGTAACCGAGGTGTTTAAACTGCACGACCAGCTCGGTAAGAGATCCGCCGCAGAGATCGCACGTCGTTTAAACATCCCGGAGCGGACTGTCCGCCACTGGATCAAGCACCCGAAGAAAACCCTGAACATCTACAAGGAAGTAGACGCGGGGCCCGGGGATACCAAGGTACAAGAGGTCGATGTCCTCCGGGACACAGTCAAGACCCTGCGGGCGGAGCTTAACTCCCGCCGGCGGGACAACCTGAGCGACCAGTACGTGAAGGAAAAGATCCTCGGGCTGGTGGAGGCTGAGGTCGAGCCACCTGAGTGGCTGCTGTCCGACAGGATGCCGAGCAACTCACCCGGCCTACCCACCCTGTTCGCCAGTGACTGGCACTGGGGCGAGGTGGTCGACGCCTCACAGCTTGGCGGCTCCAACTCATACAACCTCGAGATCGGACACGCCCGTGCCCGGAAGCTGATCGACTACACCATCGCGCTGCTCGAGAACCACTTGGTCAACCCCAACTACGAGGGCATCGTCTTCGCATTGGGCGGTGACATGGTGAGCGGTGACATCCACGACGAGCTGGTCGCCACCAACGAGATCGAGATCATGCCGACGGTCGTTGACCTGATCGGTGTGCTGTCGTGGTGCATCCGTGCCCTGAAGGAGGCATTCGGTAAGGTGTTCGTTCCCTGTGTCAGTGGTAACCACGGACGCAACACGCACAAGATCCGGGCCAAGGGTAGGAACTTCACCAGCTTCGACTGGCTGATCTACCAGATGCTCCAGCGCGAGTTCCTCGCTGACCCTGACGTGCGGTTCCAGATCCCCGATGGATCGGACGCGCTCTACAGTGTCTATGGCCGGCGGTACCTGCTCACCCACGGTGACCAGTTCCGTGGCGGCGACGGTATGATCGGGGCCCTTGGTCCTATCATCCGGGGTGACCACAAGAAACGCAGCCGCAATTCCCAGATCCATCAGGAGTACGACACGATGATCATCGGCCACTGGCACCAGCTGATCCAGCTCCAGCGCCTGATCGTTAACGGTTCCCTCAAGGGCTACGACGAATACGCCTATCAGGGTAACTTCCCCTTCGAGCCACCGCGACAGGCCCTGTGGCTGACGCATCCGAAGTGGGGGATAACATTCTCGTGCCCGGTGCAGGTGGAGGATCCACACCAGCCAGAAGCGGCGCCACCCTGGGTCACGTGGAAAGACTAGGCCATGTTCCCTACACCACCCATGCCCGCGAAGCTCGGGATAGACGTCACGTCCTCGGAGGAGGCGAAGTACATCCCCTTCGCCAAGGACCTGATGACCAAGATGAAGGTCCTGCAGAAGTATCAGGGCGGTCTAGGTATGGCCCGGCACTGGGAGTTCGACGGTGTCTCCATCTTTGTGAGGACCAGCCCGTACGGTGACTTCATCCGGGTACGCGCTGGCTCCTCCCCCATTGGATGGATGCCAAACTACGTCATCCTCAACCCGCACAAGTGGTACTGGTGGAACGAGGATGGGTCGAACACAACCAAGCTCGCGCCCGGAGATTCATCAGCCCTTGGGTACCATGAGGCACTGAGCAAAAGTACCAACACCGGTGTCTTTGCGAACGGGTGGATCAACGGCGGGGATATCATACTGTTCACACCGTCACCGTCTATGTTCCTGACTACCTACTTGCTGAACAGGGCAGGCACAAAGCTGGCCGGGACCGGTGGGATAGCCCCGCCTTTACTCAATGTACTGACCCTGGAGACAGATGGAGATGGCGTGAAGAGCATAGCACAAGACACATTCAATACCTTCCATACCGCCGGCGATAGCTCAGTTGTTTGGACCGATTTAGATATATGCACAGTCGCGTCGGCGACAACCCAAACGATTGAGTTCGACTTCGTTGGCGAGTTCACCCCCGCCTCCGGGTTGAAGGACAGTGTCGGTAGTCGGGTGTTATCAATCAGGGCCGACGTGACCAATGCGAAGACAGATCACAGTGTCTCTGTGTTTAAACGCCACATGGAATCGTTCTCAAATACAGATGGTTCTGGTACGCCCCCCTTGTACAGAATACTAACTACCACCGAAGAGTCACGATTCGTACAGTGGGCCTTCGACTCGGACACCGAGGTCCTCACATCATTGGTGGATGTTAGCTATTACTCGGAGCGCGATGTCTGCGGGGATTACTACGGAACCGATGGAAGCGGTGACTTCTACTTCCTATCAAACGTATCAGCCTGGCGGAACGGGAGCCAGCGCCTATTCATGGGGAACTCATACAAGAGTCAGTCGGGTGCAGATGTTGCCATCGTCGGTCTCAGTGAGGTTACATCGGCAGCAGCCGGTGAGTCTCTGGAAACCGACAGCGGGTTCCCCACATTACCTGCAAGCGAGTGGCGGTACTACTACACCGGCGCCGGGGCAGGTGAGGCCTCGGTCACGTACACCCTCTACACCTATGTTGATGGTGTACTGAAGGACACCAAGGTACTCTGGACAGGTACCAAGGATATCGTCGGGGTGGATGATGATTACCTCTATACCCCCATCGGACCTGATGGTCAGTACGAGGCGTACATACACCCCACGTTCAATGTGCAGACAACCATGAAGGGTGGCGGTACGAATTACATCGTGCCAATTGCCGGCGGTGAATTCCCGTGTTTCTTCGCGAGCGTTGACTATGACCAAGCAAGCCCGGCGACCATGTTCTTTGGCGCTACCTATGACGAGGACACCACGCTGTGGAGTGCGTACTCGGAGGAGCTTGACGCCGGTGACTACCCGTCAAGTACTGCGAGTAAACATCTGGTGTCGAAGGACGGGCTCTATAACTTCCGGATCCAAGCGGACAGTAAGACCGTCACCGCATTCAAGGGTGGGACCGAGCTTGCAACAGTAGTTGCAGACGCAGCCTCTAGTTGGTATAGTTCTACCCATAACGCAAACGTGATAGTGGGCTACGCAGGTGGTGACTACACCCGATACACTCTGTCATCCACCACTGACCCGGACACCGAGGTAGTAACGTGGGCATTTACTTCGAAGTCCCTCGATGGCAACAAGGTAGGACACAGCAGTGGCGACGGTGTCACAAACACTAGGGCTGTACTGTTCGAGATCGTAACACCATTAACTTAGGAGAGAGCAGTGAGTTTAGAACAAAAGATCAAGGCAGAACTTAACAAATCCAACGCCGAGGCTGGGTCCAACACACCGGACTACATCCTGGCGCGGTACCTCATAGCCTGTTTAAACGCGTTCGATGACGGCGTCAAGGAACGTAACCGATGGGCATCAATGGAAGCACACAAACCAAAAATAAACGGAGACCTCTTTGACAACTAACGAATTCCGCACCGACATCGGGCGCAACTGGTTCTACAGCAAGTACGCATTCTCACAGAGCGAGACGTGGCTCGCCGCCTGCTGGCGGGTAGTCAACGCAGTCGCCGGTGATGCAGGTGGTACACAGAAAGACCTCATGCCAATGGAAGAGCAGAAGCGACTGGTGTACTACATGTCCATGTTCATGTGGCTACCCGGTGGCCGCTACATGTACTACGCCGGCCGACTGCTGCGTGCGTACAACAACTGCTACCTGCTCAAGGGCGAGGAAGACACACGCGAGGAGTGGGCACGCATCGCAGCCTCACATACCAGCTGCCTCATGACCGGCGGTGGTACTGGCTGTGACTACTCAGTGTTCCGACCGAAGGGCAGCAGCCTGTCACGCACAGGTGGTGTAGCCAGCGGTCCGCTCCCACTCATGGACCTGATCAACTCGGTTGGCCAGAACGTACGCCAGGGTGCGTCGCGTCGGTCAGCCATGTATGCGAGTTTAAACTGGCAGCACGGAGATATCGAAGACTTCATCGTCGCCAAAGACTGGCACAACATGAAGATCGGGAACAGCAACATGACACTCGCGGAAGCAAAGATGCAGGACTTCGACTTCAAGGCCCCGCTCGACATGACCAACATCTCGGTCAACTACGACGATGACTGGGTACTTGATCCGGACCGTGCCAACAACCCGATCTTCCTGAAGAACGTAGAGCAGGCGCTGTCGACCGGCGAGCCCGGGTTCAGCTTCAATTTCTTCGAGAAGATTCTCGAGACCCTGCGCAACGCGTGCACCGAGGTATCGTCCGAGGACGACGGTGACGTGTGTAACCTTGGGTCGCCTAACTTTGGCGCCATAGAGAACGTACAGCAGCTCGCAGACTGTACCGATCTGGTGGCCAAGTTCTTGGTCTGTGGTACTGTGCGTGCACAGCTGCCGTACGAGAAGATCAGGCAGGTACGGGAGAAGAACCGTCGCCTTGGTCTGGGTATCATGGGCCTGGCCGAGTGGTTGCTCAAGCGTAGTATGCCCTACGAGGTAACGCCTGAGCTACACAACTGGCTGTCCATCTGGCGCCAGCACTCGATACACGGTGCCAACGTACAGTGTGATCGCCTTGGCTTGAATCATCCGGTGGCCTATCGCGCTATCGCACCGACGGGTACCATCAGCCAACTGGCCGGCACGACGTCAGGCATCGAGCCACTCTACGCTGTGGCGTACAAGCGCCGCTACTTGGTGGAGGGTGACAAGCGTAAGTTCGAGTTCGTTATCGACGCCACCGCTGAGCGCCTGATCCAAGAGAACGGTGTGGATCCGGACACCATCGAGTCGGCGGCCAGCCTCGCGATGGACCCGGAGCGTCGCATCAAGTTTCAGGCTGACGTGCAGGACTACACCGACATGGCGATCAGCTCCACGATCAACATGCCTGAGTGGGGTAGCAAGTACAACAACCCCGATCACATCAAGCCATTCGCTGAGATCCTGTCCAGGTATGCACCACGGCTTCGCGGCTTCACGTGCTACCCGGACGGTGCACGGGGTGGCCAGCCGATAACGGCCGTGCCATTCGAGGAAGCACAGAAGCACAAGGGTATTGTCTACGCAGAGCACGACGTCTGCGACATCACTGGAAAGGGAGGTCCGTGTGGAACATAAACATATAGCATGGTCGCACTCGCGCATCAGCGACTTTGGTAAGTGCGCGAGGATGTTCTGGTTCAAGTACGTTGACCCGCGTAAGCTGGTCCCGTTTAAACAGACACCTGCTATGAAGGAGGGGGTTACCCAGCACAAGGTACTCGAGCAACGAGTGCGTGATGGGACCCCACTCCCTGAGAAGTACGCGCACTACGAGCCTATCGCACAGGCTATCATCAACCAACCTGGCGATAACTACTGTGAGGAACAGATCACGTTCGACAGTAACTTCGCACCGTGTGGTTGGTTCGACAAGTCCGCCTACATCAGGGTGATCATCGACGTGATGAAGCTCCACGGTGAGCACGCGTTCGCCGGCGACTACAAGTCAGGTAACCCATGGAAGGACGAGGACCAGCTCAAGCTGACGGCTGCGGCCATCATGCAGAAGTACCCGGAGGTCAACAAGGTTACCACTGCCTACATCTGGCTGAAGACTGGTACCATCGACGCCGACGAGTACACTCGGGACATGCTCCCCCAGATGTGGGAGGAGTTAATGGAGAAGCCTCGTGCCCTCCACGAGTGCACAGTTATGGATCGCTGGCCGGCTAACCCAAGCCAGCGGAACTGTCGCTACTGTCCCGTGAACGAGAAGGGACTATGCGATGCAGCTGTGGGGCGGTTCGCTGGATGACAGCCAAGAAAAAGAAACCGGTATTCATATCGCGTAACTACACGCGCAAGAACATGCCGCGTTGCTTTAGCTCTGTCTTCGACTGGAAGGAATGGAACAGACTCAACATCATATCCGAACAGCGAGACTGCACGATCTGCACCGACTGCCTCCCCACGTTTAAACAGCGCATGGTGGAGGAGGGTCGGTGCGATCACCCGAAGACCAAGTTCATGTTTATACTTGATCGGGAGGGGGAGCCAGGCCAACGCCACCCGGTGGGGTACAGACCGAAGAGGAGAAAGCAATGACACCTGAAGGACGCGTTAAGGCGAAGCTGAAGCGACTACTCAAAGAGTACAAGCCGAACATCTACACACACTGGCCCGTGCTCAATGGGATGGGTAAACCAGAACTCGACTGCAACTTAGTGTATACTGGCATAGCAGTTTCCATTGAGTGTAAGCCTCCGGGCGTAGCGTTCACCAAGCGCCAGTGCGATACCACTGAGGAGAAGCAGGCCGGTGGTACCATTGTCCTCGGTTATCGTGGACACGAGGTGGATGATGAGGTACTATTCTCTGTGATGCGACTGCTCAAGGACGGTGGTGGTGGTTACATCGAAGCCTGCCACCTCGCGAAGTTGCATTTAGAATCAGAGAAGTATATAAAAAGCTGACAACGATATAGGAGAACATATCAATGGCTGACACAATAGATGATGCGCAGGCCTACAATGAGGTGTACCAGAAGGTCTCGCTCGACAATTTCAGGGCACGGTTAGCGCCGGAGGTTCACCCGGACTTCGATGGTATTAACTGTGTAGACTGCGGCGACACCATGCCGAAGCAACGTCTTGTACTCGGGAGGATCCGCTGCGTCGAGTGTCAGCAGGAGCGTGAGTCACGGGAGAAGTTGTACTACCGATGAGCTTCGCTATTTCCACAGAACACAAGGCCATCGTAGTTAACCACCCAGGCCTGACAGACAAGTTGCTCCTGCTTCCCGGGAGCAAACCTTTGTCCGATGACCCAAGGCTGGCCGACTTTGTTATCGTGCCGCACACACTCGACAACGCAATGTCATTACGCGCACTGAACATCGAGGTACCCAGCCCCATTGGTTACTACTATGACTGGCCGAAGGTCAACGGAGTCCACGAGGTTTCGCAACACCAGAAAGAGATCGCTGCGTTCAGCACATTGTTTAAACGCTCGTACGATCTGTCTGAGGTTGGGACCCGGAAGACTCACTCACACCTGCTGGCCGCTGACTACTTGATGGAGACGGGCCAGGTTCGCAAGACCCTGATCCTCAGCCCACTGTCCACCCTCACCCGAGTATGGGGCGACGCTATATTCTTCACGTTCCCGGAGAAGCGCACCGGGGTAGTACTACATGGCACAGCGGCGAAGCGTCGCAAACTATTCAAGGAAGACCATGACTTCTACATCATCAACCACGATGGCCTCAGCATTATCACTGACAAGAAACACGACGCACGCGGTCGGCTTATATCCGCCGAGCTTATGCGCGATGATATTGATCTGGTCATTGTCGACGAGGGAGCCGAGTACCGTAACAGCGACACAGCGAAGTATGCCCTACTACGCAAGGTCCTCGGCCCGGACCGCATGGTCCACTGGCTGACCGGTACACCGACACCGAACGCCCCGACCGATGCATGGGCGCAGGCCCGGATCGTATCCCCTGACCGTGTGCCCCCGTATTTCGGTGGCTATCGTGACCGCACCATGAGGCAGCTGACCCAGTACCGCTGGGAGCCACGCGCCGAAGCAACACAGGTGGTACACCAGACACTCCAGCCGGCGATCAGGTACGAGCGCAGCCAGGTCATCCCGATCAACGAGGCGGTCTACTCGGAGCGCGAGTGTGTCCTGACATCAGAGCAGAAGAAACACTACGATGAGCTGAAGAAAGATCTGAGTACGATCTTCGCATCAGGTCAGAAGCTGTCCGTTGTCAACCAAGGCGTGCTCCGGAGCAAGCTATTGCAGGCAGCCTGCGGGGTTATCTACGACAAGAACGGTGAGACTGTGGTGCTGGATGCCAAGCCACGGCACGACGTAGTGCGCGAGGTAGTACGCCAGTGTGGTGAGAAGGTGATCGTGTTTGTTCCGTTCCGCCACGCGCTCGAGCAACTACATAAAGCTGTGTCGAAGGACTTCACCTGCGAGCTGGTACATGGTGGCGTAAGCTCTGGCAAGCGGAACGATATATTCCTGCGCTTCCAGAACGAGCACGACCCCCGGGTCCTGATCGCTGACGCACGGTGTATGTCACATGGCTTGACATTGACCGAAGCTAGTACTATATTGTGGTACGCCCCACCGCCTAGCAATAACGTGTACGTGCAGGCCAACGGGAGGATCACTCGGGATGGTCAGGTGAATATCCCGAACATCGTTCACATCACTGGCACACCTGCTGAACGAGCAGCGTACCAGCGGGTGATCGATAACGGAACCCAGCAGGATCTCCTGCTGAACATGGTAACAGCGGTAGGAAACAAACCGCTTAACTTCAACAACGCAAGTGCAACAACCAATACAGGAGAAACAGAATGAACCAGACTGAGTATGTCAAGCAACTGATCGAAGCAAACAAACTCGCCATGCGTATCATCGACGAGGCCCTACCCAAGTTCAACTGGGGCGCCAGTGCGCTCGATGCCAACGCCATATCGCTTCTGAACGAGGGGGCGATAACAATCCGGGCGACCAACGAACTGATCCTGGGGCAAGAGAAGGCGGACGTATCATGAGCAAGCTATGGCTGGTTATGTGGGAAGACACACGCCTGCCTATGCAGGCTCTTTGTTGGCCCTACACTTCGAAGCGAGCAGCACTCCACGAGGCCCGTAAGCTGGCACACTACAACGCCACCGAGGACTCGACGTTTAAACAACGCTTCAGTCCGAAGAGCTACGAGATCTGGAGCGCCATGGTCGGGGACGAGCAGCTGGTCCGGGTGATCGAGGTCGCAGCAGATGAGCAATTAGTTCCGGATATTACTTGACAGTCCGGAATTAAAAGACTATAGTTACATTTTTCAACACGGGGAATTAGATATGTCAAAGAAAGACTTCGCAACCGATGAACTCATCGGACGCTATATCGAGCTGCGCGATCAGATCGCAGACATGAAGAAAGAGTACGAAGCAAAGGTCAAACCGCTCAACGAGTTCATGCAAGTAATCGCTGCCAAGATGTTGGGCGACATGCACGACTCTGGTCAGAAGTCACTCAAGACCGACAGGGGTACGGCCTTCATCAAGGAATCCACGTTTGTTGGTGTGTCCGACTGGGAAGCAGCCCTCAACTACATTCGCGAGAATGAGGCCTACGACCTGCTGACCAAGGCAGTCAACAAGACAGCGGTCAAGGAATACCTCGAAGAGCATGAGGACATTCCGCCACCGGGTGTGAACATCACCCTCAAGAACGAAGTACAGTTTCGCAAACCATCTAAATAGGAGATACTAAATGTCTGACAGCACAAGCGTAGCACTCATGCAAGCACAACTCCCGGCCCACCTGCAGAAGAAGGCAGCAGAGATCGCGGAGAGGAACGCCGCGGCCGCCGGCGGTATCAAGACCGGTGGCTTCCCGAGGATCTCCCTCGCCGGCGGTAAGTTCCACGTTGTGGAAGATGGCGAGAAGCGCCTGATCCACAGCCCGGATGACCCGAGCCTGCCACTCATGCGGTTGTCGGCCGTCGTCGTTGGTTGGTCCCCGCACGTCATGAAGACCTACTACCCGGGTGACTTCGATCAGAACGACGATCACTCCGAGCCGACCTGTCGCAGTGACGACGGGATGACCCCGGACGCTGACATTGCTACGCCGCAGTCCAAGTCCTGCGCGACCTGCCCCCAGAACGCTTGGGGTTCCAAGATCAGCAAGTACAGCGGTAAAGAAGTTAAGGCCTGTACCGATGGCAAGCGTATCGTGCTCATCGCTGAGGGTGATCTGGACTCCCAGCCCCTGGCCCTGACCATCACGCCGGCTGCACTGAAGGACTGGTCTCGCTATGTGAACCAGCTCACCAGCAAGGGCGCGAGCCTTGAGAGTGTGGTCACGGCGTTCACGTTCGATCCGAACGCGAGCTTCCCGCGCCTGCAGTTCAAGTTCCAGCGATTCCTCGATGAGGATGAGTACGACAAGATCGAACTCCGAGCGAAGTCTCCGGAGGTAATGTCGATTGTCGCGCCGCGTCAGGTTACGTCAGCTCGGGCCCAGCTCCCGGCCCCGTCACCTGCTGCACCTGCTGCACCTGCTGCACCTGCTGCACCTGCTGCACCTGCTGTCGAACTGGGCGACCATATCCCGGCAGAGATCCAGGCTGCGATCAAGGCCGTAGGCGCTGACAGTGACGCTGGTAAGGCTATGCTCGCCATGTATCCGGCGCCTGAGCCTGAGCCAGCGCCTGAGCCGGAGGTTGACCACTACGCCAACGTGCCGGAGGCGGTGCGCGAGAGCATCATCCAGGCCGTAGAAGCAGTCGGTGGACCCACGTCACCCGCTGGTATGGGAGTATTGTCCTCGTTTAAACAGAAGGCAGAGGAGGCCGCCCCGGTGGAGGAGAAGCCAAAGGCTAAGCCGAAGGCCAAGTCGAAACCCAAGGCCAAGGCGAAGGAGGAAGCTCCGGCTGCACCTGAAGCACCGAAGGCTCCGGCTGCACCTGAAGCACCGAAGGCTCCGGCTGCACCGAAGGCTCCGGCTGCACCAGCCGCTGGTTATGCCAGTGCTGAGCAGGCTGGTACGGACCTCAACGCACTGCTTCAGAAAGCGATGGGGGCGTAATGGAACCTGACTTCACTCGGGAGTTTATCCGGGTGGTCCAGGGTAGCGGGCTCACTAAGGGTGAGCTTGCTACTCTGTATGTCGTTACGATCCAGACAATCTACAACTGGCTGTCTGGTCGTACCGTACCCACTCAAGCCTTTGTTGTTGAACACGGGATAGTCATGAACCGATTGCTCCTGCGCATGATCGCGCACGGGTTGCTTCCACTGAAGCCCGGTCGGACACGCCAGCAACGAGACAAAAATGTAAACACAATTCTGCGTAGCGCATTGAAAGAATCTCAATCCGCTTTGCTGTAAAGGCAGCCATGGAAACCAAAGAATTTTTGCAGGCAGTATTGCCATCGCAAGGGGTTTACTTTGCCGCCACTCAGATACCCGGCGGTAAAGGATTCAACCACTTCGCGTGTGACTCCGTAGCGGAGCTGGCGATACGATGCCTAGACTACGACGAGCAAGAGGCCACCACCTACTTCGCCACGTCGTCGTATAAGAACAAAGAGGTTATCAACCGGAAGGGAAAGGCAGCCTACCGCACACAGGAGAACGTGCAGCTCGTGCGCTCGTTCTGGTTGGACCTGGATGTTGGGGAGGGGAAAGACTACGCCAGTCAGGCCGACGCGATGGTGGCGCTCGGTAAGTTCCTGAAGGACACAGGTCTACCGGTTCCGATCATCGTCAACTCCGGGAACGGGGTACACGTCTACTGGCCGCTGAAGCAGGACATCGCGCCTGGCCAGTGGAAAGTCACGGCCGAGAATCTCAAGGCACTGACCACGGGTCTCGGTTTAAACGCTGACCCTGCACGGACATCTGACACAGCGTCAGTACTCCGGGCGCCCGGTACACACAACCGGAAGGGTGGGCAGGCCAAGATCGTATCCGTTATCAACGAGGGCCAGGGTCCCATAGACTGGTTGGACTTCAACTCCACCATCTCGAAGATGATGAAGCAGCACAAGCTGGTCGTGAAGCGGGAGACAGCGACACAGCTCGGCGAGAAGCTGAACGAAGGCGCGCTAGTCAAGAGCGCATTCCCGCCGGCCAACGCGAACCTCGTGGCTGATCGTTGCAACCAGGTCCGGGAGTTCCGGGACAAGGCAGGGAACATCAAAGAGCCCCACTGGTACGCGGCCATCGGGCTCGTCGCGAAGACAACCAACGGTGAGGCTGTGGTCCACGAGTGGAGCAAGGGATTCTCCAGCTACGACAAGGATGAGACCGACCAGAAGCTGGAGCAGATCAAGGACTTTGGCCCCACGACGTGCAGCAAGTTCGATGCCGTCAACCCGGGAGGCTGTGAGGGATGCCCGTTCGCCGGGCGTGTCACCACTCCCATCGCGCTCGGGGTCGAAGTGCAGGAGGCCGCGCCGCCTACCGTCAAGGTTGTCACCGAGGAGGGCGAGGTCGAGGTGCGGTTACCGAACCCACCGCCACCGTTCAGCCGGGGCTCAGGCGAGACGGCAGGGCTGTACTATGAGATAGACGGCGTGCCGGTCAGGTTCTACGAGAATGACCTGTTCCCTGTCGCACTGGAGTATGACGAGGCCGATGGCTTCGAGACTGCACGCATCCGCCACCACCTACCCCGTGATGGCTGGAAGGAATTCATGCTGCGCACGTCGAACGTGGTTACACCCAGCGATTTCAACAAGGCCCTCTTCGACGCATCTGTCAAGTGCAACACCGAGGGCAAACAGAAAGACACAATGAGGACTTACATGACATCATACCTAAAGAAACTGCAAGAAGAGACTAGGATCAAGACCCACCACCTGCAGTGTGGATGGAAAGAGAACAACACCGAGTTCCTGCTGGGCAACCGAATGTTTCAGGCCAACGGGAAGCACTACCACTCAGGGTTATCGAAGCGGGTCCACGACCTGAGCGAGGCGTTCGAGCCAGCTGGGGATTTCGATACGTGGTACGAACTGTCGGAGCAGCTGACCAAGCCGGGCTACGAGGCCCACACCTTTGCCCTCGCGCTCGGATTCGGGGCACCGCTGCTGAGCCTCATGGGGTTCCACGGTATGCTGGTCAACATGGTAGGCGACTCAGGTGTTGGTAAGAGCACCACCGCCTGGTGGATGTTCAGCATTTACGGCAACTTCGAGAAGGGCATATCTACAGATAACAGCACAACCTTAGCACGTCTGTCGAAAATGTCTACGTTTGGGCATCTTCCTATGTACATCGACGAGCTGACCAAAAAGGAACCGAAGGACGTCTCGGACCTGGCCTACAGCATCGCCAACGGGGCGGGGCGTGAGCGTTTAAACAGCGACGCCAGCGTGCAGGAGGTCCAGCGGTGGAATACCTTTGTCCTGTCCAGCTCGAACAACCACATCCATGACAAGCTCCGGCTCGATGCCGGCAATCCGGAGGCCCAGATCCTTCGAGTGTTCGAGTACGAATTCAACAAGGCCCCCGGCTACGACAAGTTTATCGAGGAGCGACTGGTCCCCACGCTGCGCAACAACTACGGCCAGGCCGGCGAGCGGTACATAGGGAACCTGGTGCAGGCTGACAAAGAGGTCATCAGGAATCTTGTGAAGGGCTACAAGGACCGCCTGTCTGAGGCCTTCAATGGTCAGGGCAAGGAACGCTTCTGGTTCTTTGGCGCGGCTGTGGCGCTGGCAGGACTAGCCATGGCGCACCACTGGGGGATCGTGAAGGTCGGCCCGGAGTCTATCTTCGACTGGATCGGGGAGCAGATCAAGATAATGCGCCGGGAGGCAGAGGCCATGTACAAGGATGAGCTTGAGCTGCTGAGTGAGTACATGAACGACACCCAGCAGGAGCGCCTGATAGTCAACACTGACACCGGGTTACACCAGAGCGCCATCGTTGTCAAGGCCCCAGCCACCCATGCGAAGCTCAGCCAGCGGTACGAGCTGGACACCAAGCAGCTTTACATATCCTACGGCAGCCTGCAGAAGTGGGCGACCGCTCGCGGGGAGAACATGAACGCCATAGGCAAGCGCCTGGTCGAGCGCGGGGTGATGAAATACAACAAGGTCATCAAGAGATCCCTTGGGGCCTTCACCGAGTTTGGCGGTGGCCGGGTGCACTGCTGGCATATTAACATGAACCACCCGGATATGAAGGAAGTTCTGGACGTAGCGGAGCAGGCAGTGGTAGAATAAAGAATTGCCGAGCGTGTAAGCGTTAGGCGCCGGTGACTTCCTCCCTCCCCCCGTGTCGTGAGTCACCGGTTCTTTTTGGGTGGGGGGAGGTCCAACGCCCGGTTAGCTCAGCTGGTAGAGCAACTGTCTTGTAAACAGTAGGTCCTGGGTTCGACTCCTAGACCGGGCACCATTCAAAGTTTAAGGTATCGCCTGGAAGGGCAGGCCAGCGTCTCCACCAGGTCGGTTAGTAAAGGTATTCCACCGACCGATCGTGGCTGGGCCTGAGTCCGCACCCTCTTCAATTGCTATCAACATAACGAAGGCGCCCTCAACAGCCACATCCATAGTAGCCTCCACGTTGTACGTCGCAGCTGCCTGGCCTGTCTTATAGTGCAGGCTGAAGTTGTTCTGGCTGGTCGTGATTGGCTGGTCGTAGATGGAAGTGGTGCTCGCAATATCATAGGTGAAGTTACAGTTACTGGAGTAGGACGCGGAGCCGGCCTGGATAAACAGAGTGGACGTACTCGGCGCCACCACATTGCCACTGGAGACCGTAGTTGTGTTCGTGCCCGTGGCTGGTGTGGACTGGAGCGCGTCGTTCAGTGTTGAGAACGTACCCGAGGATGATGTAATGACCGCACCGTTAAGCCCGGAAAATTCAACCAGTGAACCTGTGAGGAACAATTGATCTGTCCCTGACTGGCGTGTGGGCATGGAGATCGTGAGGTTGTGGGTTCCCGCGCTGATGTTGCGGAGGATATAGAAATCCCCGGCGATCCCGTAATTATCCTTGACCCCATCGAAGTCGACCAGGGTGAAGGCTCCATCCTGGCTGTCGGTAACCGTCAGCTCTGAGGCTGTCCACTCGTCGTAGGCATCCCAGTTCAGGAACAACAACAGGGCATTCCCTGCGGTGCAACCAGTTAAGGACAGCTCCGTTACGTCTGCCTCGGTGTAGGCCGTTAGCATGATGTTGTCTTGTTGTACGTTCGCTGGCATTTCAATCTCCTCGTTTAAACGCTATACTTCTTTCTCGTGGAACGGGAGTCCCGATCCATTAGGTCTGTTCGTGAACCTGTTCCATTTGCCTGGACGCCCCGTCGAGTCGAACGTCGCGTACCCGGCGGAGATTGTCCCGTTCAGTTCTACCAAGTAATCCGCCACGCCTGCTATCTCGGCAACCGCCGACAGGAGCGCACCGGATGCAGCCGAACCGCTGGCCAGGGATCCTGATGTGCTTGCCTCGTCCGAGGATATCGTCAGGTTGTACACCCACAGCTCTGCTGCAGTACCATCTGCAGTTGCGGACCCGGCTGTGATTGTCCCGGATATGGTCGGAGGCCCAGCCGCCACGTAGTTTGTGGCGATGATCGAGATCCCGCTGGGTAACCGATAAACCGGATCCTCAGTTAGGGAGTGTTCCTCCTCGACTATCGTCTCACCGGACGGGAGTCGGTAGACTAACCGGGCCATTAGCTAACCTCGACCAGCGGACATACGTAGACCGTGTAGGACGCCTTTGCCAAGACCGGCCGTATCTGGATGAATCCCTTCTCCTGTGGTGTAAACGTGAACGATATCTGCTGTTCGTTGGGGTTCGTCATGCCCGTCGTGGTCCATGTCTCGCTGCTGGTAGTCAGGTCAGCCGCTGTGCCGTCGGTCGCAACCTCGCTGGTATCCTGTATGGCCAGGGGGAACCCGGACGTGCCCAGGTAGCTGAGCGTTGCATAGAACTCGTCGTCCTGCAGGGCAGTTGCACTATCATGCAGGATGTGGAGTGTGACTGTGACCGAGCTGCCGGTTGTCTCATTCCACACGCTGATAGGCTGATACAGTGCCAGCGGCTGATGCCAGCTAGCCCCGGAAAGACTCGTGAAGTTGTACGATATGCCGGTGGTACCATCCGAGGCTCCGTCGGTTCGAACAAGCGTTGTCTCATCCTTGATATCGCCTGCGTCTGTGGCTTCCCAAAACTTGTAGTTGGTATCACCGTCGTCGCAGTTGTACATTATGGTACGGCCTAGATTGGTACGGACTTCCAGTGGATCTCCTGTCCAGCTCGACGGTAGTTTGCAGTTGGATATGTAACACTCGGTAATGTCCGAAAGTCCTGAGAGGATATCAAAGCCGGCCGGCCCATTAGAGGCATCGAAATCTCTGACAGTCCACGTGCCGCCGGCCGCGCTGCTGATAAACCCTACCGCAGCGTGACCGGACAGTAAGCTGCCGCCGTCGACCTCCACAAAAGAATTCGTGAAGCCACTGGTCTTGAATAAGTATGCCACGGTAGATATGGCGTTAAAGCCACAGTCGATAAACCTAACGCGCGCGTCGGCCGTTGTCGGGTATATCGCGCTGCTGGATGCTACCCCGGTCTGCAAAGTAAACTCACAGTCACGAGCAACGATAAGCCCACCGCTCTGTGTGTTCAACCTGATGTCGTCAGTGCCGGAGGCCAAGCCGACGACGAGGTCAAGCCCTTGGAAATAGACCCCCGTCCCGGTTGTATTCATAGTTAGGTCGCTGCCGCATTCGATCCTGGCGCCGCGGGTATGCGTAGTAGGCGGAGATCCGCTTGTCTTATCGGCCGATATGACACGTACCGGGGAGGCGATCGTGCCGGCCCACGCCCAGCTCACGTTGGCGGCGGTATTCTCTGAGTGGTCCGAGGCTACCCATATAGTATCCCCGGCGGAGTCAGCCCCTGCCGCGCCGGCAACTGTCGTATATGCGTCGGTCCACGATGTACCGTCCGCTACGCCTACTGCATTACTGTCTACATAAATGTCTGCCATACTATTCTCCGGTGGCCACCTTCACTGTGTTTAAACAGGTAGCATACTCTTGTAGTTTCGCCGAGAAGTTATCCCACTGACTCTGGTCCATCCCGAATGCTGATCTAAGCTGTGCGGCTGTGAAGTCTCCCGCATTAAGACGGTTGATAATCCACCCCGCTATTGCCATCGTCACGTTCTCAGTGGAGTCCTTGTACTCCTGCCGAAGCCGAGCAACCATCTCCTGAGTCGTGCTGAAGCGTGCCGGCGGTGCCAGGTCATCGAAGATCATCTTCCAGAATTCCTGCACCGCCAGGCGATTGAACACCTTGGACTCCCTCTCTGCCGCGACTGCGTTGTAGTCTATCCCATCAGGTACAGACCAAGTACGTGTGGCCACTTCTCCCTGGGCATCCGAATAAACCGCGCGTATCCACCGTTCGCCGTTTGCCTGAGTTGGGCCAACGTAAACAACGTACGACATCTTACGGCGCGGCTGTGTACGACAGTGACGACACAGACACCGTCTGACCAGCACCAATAGTCGTATTAGTGATCTCGATATCACCGCCTCCACCTGTGGCCGTGACTGAACCAAAGACTATCGCGACGTTATCCCGATCACGTAATTCGAATTTTGTTACTGGTGAAGCATTGCCGGTCGCGTTGGTGTCGCTCGTCACTGCATTAAATGTAGCCGTACCACTCGCTGCCGCTCCTGCCGCCGGGTTGCCGAGAGGCAACGTTGCCACTTCAGCATCAGCGGCTGTGAGCAATACCAAGTCGCCCTGCGCATCGGTTGTACCGCCGTCGAGATCATCGACCACGGCGTCGGCCAGCGTGTTACGCATAGCTGTTACATGAGTTACCGCCATGAGAATACCCCTTTGAAAAATTTCTTGATCCGCTCCCATAGCGTGAGTTTTTTCACTTCCCCAGCCGTGGTCGCCTTGCCGTCCACTGTGCTACGCAGACCACTGGAGTCGACGAGCACTACCTTTCCCTCCGGCAGCCAGAAGTCCAGCACCTGCTTGGCCAACTCCTGTGCGTGCGGGCGGATGATGTAGATCATCCCTTTGTTGTAGCCACTCTTCAAAACTTCAGAGTAGAAGTCTTCGAGTACTTCGAACCTGACCATTAGCCAGCTCCCATGTACACGTTGCAACTGGAACCAGCGGCGTTATCACACGACGCCTGGACTCGAATACCATAGAGACCGCGTGTCTCCATGAGGAACCATCCGGTGGTGCTCGCTGCCAGTGTTGTCAAGTCACCACTCGCGCCGATTATAAGGCCGGCGGGCGAAGTGAAGTCGGCGGCTGCGTTGTAGATCGTGATCCAGGATCCATTTGGGTGGGCCTTGACCTGAATTTCAAACGCGTCGAACGCCTGTCCGCCTGTGGTGACTTCGAACAACATGCGGATTGTGTCCGCCATATCTTCGTTGGTCGTAAGCGTTGTCAGTCCTGCCTGCGCCACGCTTACCGACAGATTGTCGGCATAGACCTGCCGCTCGTTTAAACGCTTATTGCTGTAGATGTTTTGTTGAGCCATGTTATTTCCTCTTCAATGAATTTCTGTACTTGTCTTGCAACGCTTTGATGTTCTCAATGTTTCGATAACAGGTGGATAACTTCTCCATCAGTGCTCCGTGGTTTCGGAGGAGGGCTTCACTTGTAACAGTGGAAGGTCTTCGGTCTGAAGCCAGTCCTCCGGGATCTCCATCGCAACCGGGCATTCCGTTC
>Ga0181553_10000671_pt1 | contig 29901 bp, 21 predicted proteins | sample 011ome_17_FD_133753 | JGI IMG/M metagenome (GOLD analysis project Ga0181553, IMG submission 133753) | Coastal salt marsh microbial communities from the Groves Creek Marsh, Skidaway Island, Georgia - 011502XT metaG (megahit assembly) | ecosystem: Environmental > Aquatic > Marine > Intertidal...
ACAGTGACCACCACTTGGAAGGTTTCTCCTACGCAATTCCCTGTTGCTCCGGATATAGGGGTGACGGTGTAAGTAACTGTTTGTACTTCGTTTGAAGTATTGGTGAGCGTTTGTGAGATGGTTGCTTGAGGGGTAAGTTCGTCAATTTCTCCAGTGACATTGTTGTTTGCTTCTACTGTCCAAGTGTAGGTAGTTCCATCTGGAACTATATCTAGGGTTCCGTTCCCCGCATCAGTTGGAGTTATTGTAAATGGATCTTCGGAGCAGATGGCGGCTATTTTATCAGCGATTTCAGGAGTTGGATTTACCTGAACTGTCAGATCAAAAGGAGTTCCTGCGCAAGTGCCGCTGATTGGAGTAAGCGTGTAGACAATGGTCTTTTGCGTGTTGGTGGTATTTCGTAGGGTTTGTGTAAAAGTAGCTTGAGCGGTAGCCTGTACACTTTGGCCAGTGATGTCGTTGTTATCTGTTTTGATAATCCAAGTGTACAAGGTATTGGCTGGAACGATGTTGCCATTGCTTCCCTGGGTAGGGGTGTAAGAGATGACTTCGTTGGAGCAGGCATCAATGGTTTCATTGGCAATAGAAGGCTTTGGGTTGACAGTGACGTCCACTTGAAAGGTAGCACCCACGCAGTTCCCATCTGCTCCAGAGGTTGGGGTTACAGTATAAGTGACTGTTTGCACTTCATTAGAAGTGTTGATAAGGGTTTGTGAGATAGAAGACTGTGGAGTCGCTTGGTCACTTTGACCGGTGACGTTGGCATTAGTAGCTACAGTCCAGGTGTAAGTGGTGTTGGTAGGAACTATCGTGGCCCCTCCATTGGTGGGAGCTACTGTGAATGGGTCTCCTGAGCAAATTGCCGGAGTAAAATCTTCTATTACTGGTTTAGGATTTACAGTAATTGTAAAGGTATCAGATGGCCCTACGCAGCTGACTCCATTTGCGGTATAAGTAGGAGTTACGGTCACCTCGCCTTGGATGGGAGCATTGGTTGTATTGGTAGAGGTAAAGGAAATATTCCCTGTTCCACTTCCTGCTAACCCGATGTTGGGATTAGTATTAGTCCAACTATAGGTGGTAGTTCCTCCTGAGTTTGTGGTCGAAAAATTTACGGCTACCTGACTACCTGCACAATAGGCATTATCCGCAGTAGAATTGACTTGACCTTTTGGGTTTTCGATGATGGTGATATTACTCGCTTTTTTACATCCGTTTTCATCAGTTAAGAGTACGGAGTAAATTCCAGCCGAAAGACCAGTAGTAGTAATTTGCTGGCCAGAAACTACCCCAGTTCTTGGTGTTCCGATAGCAGTCATATCAGCTAAATCAACTTCTGGAGAAGTTGGATTGTCAAAATGACCTTGATAAAAATCGATTTGATATTCAGGCGTGCCTCCTGTAGGGCTTAAGGTAATTGAACCGTTAGTTTCTCCTTGACAAACTGCTACCGAATGCGAAAGGTTTAAGTTGAATGGAGTAGGTTCGGTGATAGTAAAAGCTCGAAATTTATTGCAGATTGGATAGACAAGTGGATTTAAAACGTCGTATCCATAAGCTGTAGATATTGGTGCGTTTTTTATCTTATCGTAATAATAAATTTTATAATCCCCTGCGGTTAAATTTGAAGCAGAGTAATTAAGTGCCGAACCAAGGTTGGTCCAGTTGAGGACTGTGGTTTCTCCAGATCCAGATACTTTTACTATTTTTATTGCAAATGGCGTTCCCCATCCTCCTGACAAATTAAAGGTTGCCGTGCCATCCGATCCGCCTGGACAAGTAACATTGGTCGTGGTTAATTGAGTGTCTATCGGTGAAGCGGCATCAATAACTATATCTTTTTGACCCGTACAACCAAAATCATCAGTCCAGGTTAGAGAATAGGTTCCAGTTGTGAGTGAATTAACAATGAGATTAATTCCAGTCGCTCTGCCTGTCCGACTAGGACCACTTGGGGTTTTTGTTAAAGTCCAATTGTAAGGGGATAATCCATTTGTAAACCTTAAAATTAGGGTTCCGGAATTTGGATCGTCCGAACAAACTAATCCAGAAAATATGGTTTGGCCCTCTAATGGGTATGGTTCAGAAATTGGGTATTCAGGCTCTATAAAACTGCCTGATGAATCTGTAATTTTTAATTTATAAACTCCGGGTACGCCATAACCAGTAACAGAAATGGCTTGAGAATTTTCACCTTGAAGTTCTTCGTAGACAGCTGGATTTGAAGAGACTTGCTTGTACCATTGGTATTGATAACCACCCGTTCCGCCTTGAACTAAACCAATTTGAATTTCTCCACTACAGGAATTAGCTCTGTAGGCAACAACAGTTATTGGATCTACAAAATTAACAAGGGATTCAAAAGAAAATGAAAAAGCAATTGAGGCTATAAAAAATAGTAATGGAATAAATAATTTTCTAGACGGCCTCATTGTATTCGTTAAATTCTGATTTAGGATGTAGGTATTTAGATAAATTAATTGTTACAGATATTTCCTGAGGCTATGTATTTGGATAATTTAATTTCAAACATTACGCTTTCATCTTTTTGTGAGGTGTGAGGTTGATCCTGGTTTAATTCAACTAATTAGTTGTATCAAAAAGATTGATGTATAGTAGTTATTAACTTCTTACCCATTATTTCTTTTTAGATCGCATGTTTTCTTAAACAAGATTCATTTTGATTTATTGTAAAGAACTTAAAATTAAGTTAATTATCTCTGAATGTAAGTAATTGAAGGGTCTTACAGCAAAAAAGTAAAGAATGATTTGTGTTAATTATTAAAATCAATCTATAAAAATATGATTCTTTATTTAAATAAAAAAATTTAAAAAATTTGTATTTTTGTAATATTTAAATAAAAAATAAAATTTTTTATGAAAATATTTTTTCAACTTTAAGGTTGGGGTTAGTTACTTTTTTTTGGTCTAATGACTAGATTTTTCCAATCCCGCCATCCACTGAATACCTTCCTCCTCCTGAAATCAGCAAGGATAAAAACAAAGTAAAGGAGAGTAACGCAGGCTCTTTCCTCCCAAAGGGATCGTTTGCATGTGCATAGAATACAGCAACCAGCATGGTAATCATCAGGGGAACAGTCGCCCATCGGGTTTTAAATCCGATCATGACCAAAATGGAACAGCCCACTTCTGCGAAGATAGCCAGTCCCAAACTGACTTCTGGCCCGAGTCCAAAAGGATCGGCAAATTTGACTGGTCCTTCCCCGAAAAAGCGGCTGATTTTGGGAAGTCCATGGGTAAGCATCATGCCTCCGGCGAGGAGTCGTACAAGCAAAAGTCCAAGATTTTGACGTTTCATAGGGATGGATTTATAGGGTTAAATTAAGGCCAAAGACAAGTAATCATCCGGTTTTTGCCATTGAGATCTTGATGCACCTGAACCTGACTGTAGCCAAGCGTTTGCAGGAGAGAGACTACCCCCTGGGCGAGGTTTTCGTAGATTTCTAAATATAGTTTACCCTTACTTTTAAGCAGCTGCTGTCCCCAGGTGCCGATGGCTCGGTAAAAGAGAAGGGGGTCCTCGTCCGGTACAAAAAGCGCCAAGTGGGGTTCAAAATCCAGCACATTGGCAAGCATTGCTTCTTGGTCACGCATGGGGACATACGGAGGATTGGAAACAAGGACATCAAAAAGGGCAAGTTTGGGGATATCTCCCAATAGGTCTCCTTCCAAAAACTGGACCTGGGCTCCAAGATGTAAGGCATTTTGACGAGCAACTTCCAATGCCTGCACGGATACATCGAGTGCTACTACTTCCGGCTTAATCAGCTCCAATGCCAAGGTAATTGGAATACATCCAGTTCCTGTTCCCAAATCCAGGACGCGCAGCCCAACCCTAGAATTTTCCTTGATGATCCGGTGAACCAGTTCCTCCGTTTCGTTTCTCGGAATGAGTGTGTCCGGAGTAACTAAAAAATTACGCCCATAAAAAGGGGCTTCCCCAAGGATATATTGAATCGGCTCTCCTGTAAGGAGTCGTTGGAAGTCAGCAAGTACAGGGGTAGGAAGTGATGGATTAGGATAAACAAGCCCCAGATCGGCCCTTCGTAGCCTTAAATGCTTTTCAAACAACCAGAAAACCAGGTTTTCTGCCTCCGATTGGGAATAAGCAGTAAGCTGTGCCGATAAAGAGGCCAGCCAGTCAGCATAGGTAGGTGGGGATTGCATGTTGATGTCGCAAAAATAGGAAGTTGTTGGAATTAACCGGCATCCGTTTCCCTAGGATTATTGTACCTTTGCTCGAGAATTTTGATTTATGAAGTTACACAACAATACCATTCGCGGGGTACATCAGGCCTTGGAAGCAATTTTTGAAGAGGGGCAGTATGCGGATAAAGTCATTGAACGCACGCTAAAGTCCAACCCCAAGTGGGGTGCCAAGGACCGTTCCTTTATTGCAGAGACTACCTACGAGATGGTGCGCTGGTGGCGTTTGGTCAATTTTCTCAGTCCTTCCAAGGACCCTTGGGACCTCTTTGGGACCTACTGGCTGATGCAAGGCCAGGAGCTACCGAATTGGGATGAATTCGCGCGCCTCCAGCCTGAAAAAATCAAATCTAAATACGAGTCCATCACCGATCCAGGATTATTGGAATCTATTCCAGGCTGGCTTCAAACCCTTGGTTCGAAGGAACTCGGGGAGAAATGGGAAGCTGAAATTCATGCACTTAATGAAGAAGCAGAGGTAGTCCTTCGGGTCAATACCCTAAAAACTACTCGAGAGCGACTCAAAAATCTATTGCAAGCGGACGGAATCGCCACCTACCTGGTCAAAGGCTACCCCGATGCTTTAGTTTTGGAAACGCGTCAAAACGTTTTCCGCCACCCTTCTTTTAAAGAAGGATTGTTTGAAGTGCAAGATGCTAGTTCACAGCTAGTCGCAGCAGCGCTGCAGGTAGAGCCAGGCATGCGGGTCATTGATGCTTGTGCGGGTGCTGGAGGGAAATCCCTTCACCTAGCTGCGCTGATGGGCAACAAGGGCAAGGTGATTTCCATGGATGTGGAAGAGTGGAAGTTGCAGCAAGCCAAGCTGCGTGCCAGAAGAAATGGGGTCTCTATTTTTGAACCCAAGGTCATCGAAGGTTCCAAAACCATCAAGCGTCTCAAAGAATCTGCCGACCGGCTTTTGTTGGATGTGCCCTGCTCTGGCCTAGGGGTACTGCGGAGGAATCCTGATACCAAATGGAAACTATCACTCGAGTCCATCCAAAAAGTGCAAGCAACGCAGCAAGAAATTTTGCAAAGCTATCCATCCATGTTGAAAAAAGGAGGACAGTTGGTCTATGCTACTTGTAGTGTGCTTCCTTCCGAAAATGAGGAACAGGTGAATAAGTTTTTGGAGAGTGAAGCTGGCAAAGACTTTGAATTAATTGAAGATCGCAAGGTGCTCGCCCAGGAAAGTGGATTTGATGGCTTTTATATTGCACGACTTTTGAAAAAGTAAAGAATTGTACAATAATATATTTTTGACTTTTCTATTAATCCAAGACAAATTCCATGTAACTTTGACGGGCAAATAGGGTTCCCTACCACCGATATTTGCCATGAATAAAAACTCTTCCAAGTTTCTGTACGAAGCACTCACCTACGACGACGTACTTTTAGTGCCAGGATATTCTGAAGTTCTCCCTCGTGAGACTTCCACAGCCACCTGGCTTACCAAAAAAATCCGACTAAACATTCCCCTAGTTTCTGCTGCCATGGATACGGTCACAGAAGCGGAATTGGCGATTGCCATAGCACTAGAGGGAGGGCTTGGATTTATCCATAAAAACATGTCCATCGAAAAGCAAGCTGCTCAAGTGCGTAAAGTGAAGCGTTCGCAAGCAGGGATGATCTTGGACCCCATCACCTTGGATATCAATTCTCAAGTACGAGATGCAGAAGCCATCATGCGTGAGTATCATATTGGTGGAATTCCAGTGGTAGACGAGCACAAAGTACTCAAAGGAATCATTACCAACAGGGACTTACGTTTTATGAAAGACCCCAACCGTCTGATTCGAGAAATCATGACTCGGGAAAATTTAATTACGGCTAAGTCAGGAATTTCTTTGGAACAAGCTGAGGAGATTCTTCAGGAATACAAGATTGAGAAACTTCCAATCGTAGATGAGGAAGGCAAATTGACGGGACTGATTACCTACAAAGATATTTTAAAGCGGAAGGACAAGCCAAATGCCTGTAAGGATGAATTTGGACGCCTTCGTGTAGGTGCGGCGGTAGGGGTTACCGCTGACATTGTGGAGCGTGTAGAGGCATTAAAAAATGCAGGGGTAGATGTGGTCTCAATAGATACTGCACATGGCCACTCCAAAGGGGTCATGGATACCTGCCGAAAAATCAAAGCAACTTTCCCAGATTTGGAGGTGATTGTAGGAAATATCGCCACCCCAGAAGCAGCCCTTGCGCTTGCAGAGTCAGGAGCAGATGCAGTGAAAGTAGGGGTAGGGCCTGGTTCTATTTGTACCACCCGCATCATTGCAGGGGTAGGCGTCCCTCAGCTTTCTGCCGTATTTGAATGTGCAGAAGCTTTGAAAGGTACTGGTGTACCGGTGATCGCGGATGGAGGGATTCGTTATTCTGGAGATTTGGTGAAGGCCATAGCCGCCGGAGGTAGCTCTATCATGATTGGCTCTTTGTTAGCCGGCACGGAGGAAGCACCCGGAGAAATGATCATTTTTGAAGGTAGAAAATTCAAGAGCTACCGCGGTATGGGCTCCTTGGAAGCCATGGAATCCGGTTCCAAAGACCGCTACTTCCAAGATGCTGAAGACAATATTAAAAAATTAGTTCCTGAAGGAATTGTGGGCCGAGTGCCCTACAAAGGCCTTGTTTCTGAGGTACTCTATCAGTTAGTAGGGGGCTTACAAGCAGGCATGGGCTACTGCGGTACTAAAACGGTCGAAGATCTTCAGACCAATGGAAAGTTTGTCAAAATCACCACTGCCGGTGTAAAGGAGTCCCACCCACACGATGTGAGCGTCACCCGCGAAGCACCCAACTACAGCCTTAAATCCTAAACTTTAGAAGCCGGTCCCTAAACCGGTTTCTTTTGTTTCTTTGGCTTTAGGGGGCTAAATTCACCAAGCAAAAGTCTCCGTTTCTTAATGTAAACCCAAGCTGAATCCATCTCGTGTACAAGCAGCTCATCAAGCCCATTCTTTTTTTACAGCAGCCCGAGGCGGCCCACCACTTTACATTTGGCTTGATCAAATGGTCATTTAATCTCCCCATCATCAAGCCACTCCTTCATGCGCTATTTCGCCTTGAAGACACCCGTTTGGAACGTGAGGTTTTTGGCCTAAAGTTTTCCAATCCCATTGGGCTGGCAGCTGGTATGGATAAGGATGCCCAGTGGATTGATGAAATGGCGCTATTGGGGTTTGGTTTTATAGAAATTGGAACCCTTACTCCAAAAGCTCAGGAGGGCAATCCCCAACCTCGGCTTTTTCGATTGCCGGAAGACGAGTCTTTGATTAATCGGATGGGTTTTAATAACGGGGGGGTGCTAGGGGCAGTAGATCGATTGAAAAATAGAAAATCTAACGTCATCGTAGGGGGGAATATTGGCAAAAACAAGGTGACCCCTAACGAGGAGGCACTCACTGATTACCTTTTTTGTTTGGAAGCCTTGCATCCCTATGTAGACTATTTTGTGGTGAATGTAAGTTCCCCCAATACGCCCAACCTCCGGGAATTACAGGAAAAGGAACCTTTGAAAAACCTTTTATTCGGGGTTAAGGCCGCTAATTCTCGGTATCCAAATCCAAAACCCATCTTACTGAAGATTGCTCCAGACCTAACCAACGGACAGCTTGATGATATCATTGACATCGTAAAAGAAACGCAAATAGAGGGGGTGATTGCGACCAACACTACCCTGGATCGATCCAACTTACAGACAGATTCCCAAAAACTAGAACAAATAGGTGCGGGAGGTCTTAGTGGAAAGGCTTTGGGTAGGAGAAGTACCGAAGTCATTCGCTACTTACACCAGCAATCAAAGGGGGCATTTCCAATTGTAGGAGTAGGAGGAATTTATTCTGCATCCGATGCCATCGAGAAGTTGGAAGCAGGCGCTAGCCTGGTTCAGGTCTACTCAGGCATGATTTATGAGGGACCTTCTTTAATCAAACGAATAAAGAAGGGGCTCTTACACTATTTATCGAAGTAAGTTGGCTTTTTACTCACTTTTGGCTAACATTAACCCAGCACCATAATCGCAGATGGCATCTCAAGCACCCAAAACAAATACCTTTCGTAAGAAAGTGGAGAATACGCCAAAGGCTAGTCCACAACCGAAAAAACCTGTATTTTCTTTCGGGAAAATCGAGCTAAAGCAGGTTGGAATTGCTTTGGGAATTGCGATGATTTCAGCAAGTATTTTTTTTACCATCGCCTTTGCTTCCTACCTGCTCAATGGCCCTCAAGACCAAAGCTTGGTCTTGAACAACAGCGATCAAGCTGTTCGTGAGGCTGCAAAAGAAGCTAGGAATTGGTTAGGCTATTTGGGAGCGCAAGCGGCACATTGGATGATTTTCCGTTGGTTTGGTATTGCTGCCTTTCTATTCCCGCCCTTCTTGTTTTTGGTTGGATTCCGCTGGACGTTTAAGGTTCCCTTATATTCCTTGATGCGGTATGTGGCGTTTGCCTTGTTTTTTGTGGCTTGGATTGGTCTAGTGACTGGGTATGCAGGGATTTTACTAGAAGGGTATTCGTACTGGAGTTTTGTTTCGGGAGGGCTAGGATACGAGCTTGCCAAGCTTTCCTACGACTTTTTAGGGATGGGGACGATTATCCTGATTGCGGGCACTTTCTTCATTTTTATCATCCTATTTTATGGAGTTCAACAACTCAATTGGTTTGCCCCAAAGTTCAAAGAGAAGGATGAAATGGATCTAGAGGAGGAATCGGAAGCGGTAGTGCCTTCCCCTTTTGGGAATGAGGATGCTGCCGAAGAAGAATTTGAGGATGATGGCAGTGCTTGGGAAGTGAAATCAGAGGATCCTGATTCACCAAAGGCAGGGGATCAAGTAGATTTTAGTTTGGAGGAAGCAAATACCGAAGAGGAGTTCACTGCCTCAGTATCCCAAGAAGAAGATCTTTTCGATGTACCTCAGGTTGGCCTTTTGGAAGATGCTACCGGGGAAATTTTGGTCAAGGAAGGAAATTTTACGGTAAAAAAAGGCCATGAGGAGGAAAAGACGGTGGATGAGGTGGAGAACTTGGATCCTTATGATCCTACCTTGGATTTGCCACGCTACAAATACCCCACCTTGGATTTACTCAACGAATACGATGTCAAGAAAGTGACCGTTTCGCGACAAGAACTAGAGGAAAATAAGGACAAAATTGTGACTACTCTAGAAAATTTCCAGATTGGGATTCAGGGAATTCAAGCGACTATCGGGCCAACAGTTACACTGTATGAGATTATTCCCAATCCAGGGGTAAAAATATCTAAGATTAAAAACTTGGAAGATGATATTGCCTTGAGTTTGGCAGCATTAGGGATACGAATTATTGCTCCTATTCCAGGCAAAGGTACCATTGGAATTGAAGTTCCAAATAAGAATCGGGAACTGGTACCTGCCCGGGCAGTTTTGGGGACTGAAAAATTCATGAAGTCGGATAAGGACTTGCCCATTGCCTTAGGAAAGACGATTTCCAATGAGGTGTTTGTAGCCGATTTAGCCAAAATGCCTCACTTGCTCATGGCAGGAGCCACCGGTCAAGGAAAGTCGGTAGGACTCAACATGATCCTAGCTTCTTTAATTTACAAGAAGCACCCTTCCCAGTTAAAGTTCGTTTTAGTTGATCCAAAAAAAGTAGAATTAACTCTTTTTAATAAGATCGAAAGGCATTTTCTTGCCAAGCTCCCAGGAGCAGAAGAGGCAATTATTACCGATACCAAAAAAGTAATTCACACGCTCAATTCCTTGTGTATTGAGATGGACAACCGGTACACCTTGTTGAAGGAGGCAGGCTGTCGAAATTTAAAGGAATACAATGCCAAGTTTGTTGCCAGAAAACTCAATCCGCTGAACGGGCATTATTTCATGCCCTACATCGTGTTGGTAATCGATGAGTTGGCGGATTTGATGATGACTGCTGGCAAGGAAATTGAAGCTCCAATTGCTCGATTGGCTCAATTGGCCCGCGCAATTGGAATACACTTGGTAGTTGCCACCCAGCGTCCTTCTGTGAATGTAATTACGGGGGTGATCAAGGCAAATTTCCCTGCACGACTTTCTTTTCGGGTTACTTCCAAAATCGACTCACGTACCATTTTGGATGCCGGTGGAGCAGATCAATTGATTGGGATGGGGGACATGCTATTATCTGTTGGTTCTGAAATGACTCGTATCCAATGTGCCTTCCTAGATACGCCAGAAGTAGATGCAGTCTGCGATTGGATTGGGGAGCAAAAAGGCTATGCCTCAGCCTACCTTTTACCCGAATTTGTGGGAGAAGATGGGGATGGGTCCGGAGGAGATATTGACTTGTCCGATAGAGATCCTTTGTTTGACGAGGCAGCACGCTTGATTGTACTCCATCAGCAAGGAAGCACCTCTTTGATTCAGCGAAAGCTGAAGTTGGGATACAATCGCGCAGGAAGGATTGTCGATCAACTTGAGGCTGCAGGTGTGGTAGGTCCTTTTGAAGGATCCAAGGCACGTGAGGTTTTAATTCAAGACGAAGTGAGTTTGGAACGGTTATTGAGTAGTTTGTAAATGGTGCCTAGTGAATTAGAGCATTCATTCCCATGAACTTAAGACTTCTTTTATTTCCATTTTTAATTTCTTTTTTAGTGGCAGCGCCCAGTTTGGCGCAAAAAGACCCCAAAGCAAAGGAAGTTTTGGATGCAATGCGCACCAAATTTCAAAGCATGAAGGGGTTTACCGCAAGCTTTGAATTTACCTTCCAAGATGAGGGAGGAACAGGAGATCGACAAGTTGGAGAAGTGGCGGTGCTTGGAGATAAATACCGATTGAAGCTTCCAGATCAAGAGATTTACAACGATGGCAAGACGGTTTGGACGTTTATCCAAACAGGGGGGTACAAAGAGGTGACCATCAACGATGCGGCTTTGATGGAAGGGGAATTAACACCCACTACCATTTACACCCTGTACCAATCCGGCTTCAACTACAAACTTTTATCTGACAAGACCTACCAAGGAAAATCAGTTGCTGTAGTGGAACTGACTGCTGTCAAGGCAAATGCTCCATTTCAACAGGTTCGTTTGTTAATTGATAAATCCAGTCAGCAGCTTGTAGGTTGGGAAATACTGGATGGCCAGGGAGGTAAGTTTACCTACGCCTTCAAAAGTTTACAAGCTTCGCCCAGTCTTCCAATGAGTCATTTCACCTTTGACCCCAAAAAACATCCTGGAATTGAGGTGATTGATTTGAGGTAATCGGCGACAGCAGACTTCGCGCAGACCACAACCTTATTTTTCTTTGGTTTTTAGTGACAAAGCGGATAATCAACTAAGGTAGGTGAACGAGCACCACGAACTAAATGGGCTACCCATTTAGTTGGCCTCTCCATCAAACTTTTGGATTAATTTTTGGCTAACATCTTTGACCGATGGGAGAATCGGATCTAACATGTCCAGAACGGTGGGGGTGAGGGGTTCAAGGTAAGTGAGTAACTCACTTTTTGTACGCCACTCCTGAAAGGAGCTAAGTTCTAGCTTTAAAAACACCCAAACCAGCAAGCTGATAAAAAAACCTGTTCGAACGAGTCCAAGTACTGCACCTCCTATACTATCTAATCCTCCAAGAAGCACCAAGCCCATCATTTTTTTGACAGCCCTACCTGCTAGGTGCACTAAAAATAAAGTGCTAAAAAAAACAATCAAGAACGCCACAATTGGCATTGCAAAAGCACTTTGTTGTGTTTCACTTGCCAACCAATTGCCAACCGATTCCATCAAATAAATACCGAGAACGATAGCCAAAACAAAACCGAAGAGGCCAATCAAACTCATTAACAGGCCTTTTTTGTAGCCCTCATAGGCACCTAAGCCTAATAATAGCAAAAGGATGACGTCGATTGGCTCCAATTTATTTGGCTAATAAGGTTTTCACTCGATCGGCAATGGCTTTGCCATCTGCCTTTCCTGCCAGCTCTTTGCTTGCTATTCCCATTACTTTTCCCATATCCTGAGGGCCTGATGCACCAATTCGCCCGATGATTTCTTGAATCGATTGGGTCAGCTCTTCTTCAGAAAGTGCTTTTGGTAAGAATTCCTGAATGACTGCCAATTCTGCTAGCTCCACTTCTAAAAGGTCAGCTCGGTTTTGTTTTTCATAAATCTCAGCGGAATCTTTGCGCTGCTTTGCCGCTTTCGTGAGTAGTTTAAGTTCCTCCTCCTCAGGTAAGGCACCAGAAAATCCTTCCTTTGTTTCCTCTAGTAAAATTAAGGACTTGATGGCACGTAAGGCAGTCAAGCGTACCTTGTTTTTGGCGATCATTGCCGATTTAATTTCAGTTTCAATTCGCTGCTTTAAAGCCATAAGTTTTAGTTTTGTGTTATACTAAAGTAACCCTGTAAAATTACCTTTTTTTCGGTGCCAACATGACAAAGCTAAGTGTAAATATTAATAAGATTGCGACTCTCCGCAATGCTAGGGGGGGCAATAATCCCAATGTGGTACAAGTGGCGCTGGATTGTGAGCGATTTGGGGCACAGGGAATCACAGTACATCCTCGCCCCGATGCCCGTCACATCCGCTTCCAGGATGTGGTAGATTTGGCCCAAGTCCTACGCACAGAATTTAATATAGAAGGGTATCCCGATGCTCGATTCATGCAACTGATACGCGAAGTAAGGCCTGTACAAGCCACGCTAGTGCCCGATCCACCTGATGCCATTACTTCCAATACAGGTTGGGATACGCTGACCCATCAAGGGATGCTCCGGGATATTGTGGCTGAGCTAAAAGAAATGGGAACCCGAGTATCCATCTTCATCAATCCTGATTCTAAGTTTTTTGAACCCGCCAAATTGACTGGTACAGATCGGGTCGAACTATATACCGAGCCCTATGCCTCAGGTTACCCTTTGGATCGAGAGCGTGCAGTGCAACCCTATGTGGAGGTAGCCAAGTTGGCCACTGAACTTGGATTGGGGCTCAATGCGGGACATGATTTGGACATGCACAATTTGGCTTACTTCAAGCAGTGCATCCCCGAGCTTTTGGAGGTCTCTATTGGACATGCCCTGGTATGCGATGCACTTTATTTTGGATTGGAAAACACCATTCAACAGTACCGTCGGCAATTAGAACTATAAAATTTACTGATTAACAGATACTCATAGCGCTATCAATAGCCACGTAATGCATATTTCATCATTCGAACGTTCACTATGAAGTTACATTTCAAAAAAAGTGGCACCGGCCCCCCTCTTGTAATTCTCCATGGCCTCTTTGGTTCCTTAGACAACTGGTTTTCCATTGGCAAGGAACTCCTGGATCACTACACCTTATATCTAGTCGATCAGCGCAACCATGGGGATTCCCCCCATTCTGCCGAATGGAATTATGGGGTTATGGTGGAGGATTTGTGCGAGCTGCTGGATGGAGAGGGTTTAGATTCCGTGTACTTGATGGGGCATTCTATGGGGGGGAAGACCGTAATGAATTTTGCAGTGCGCTACCCGGATCGGGTGCGCAAACTCATCGTAGGAGATATTGCCCCGGGCTACTATCCCATTCATCACCAATTGATTTTGGAAGGGCTGAATGCATTGAACTTACAAACGCTGCAGTCAAGAAAAGAGGCGGATGAGCAATTGGCGAACTCTATTCCAGAGGTAGGTATTCGCCAATTTTTGCTCAAAAGTTTGAGTAGGGATGCGAACGGATTTGCTTGGAAAATCAACCTTCCGGTGATTACCCAACACATTGAAGAGGTGGGGAAAGCCTTGGATAAAGAAACTGTTTTTGAAGGACCGACCTTATTTTTGGGAGGCGCCAATTCCTCCTACATTCAAGAGAAAGACCTTCCAGATATGAAGCGCCATTTCCCAAATTGTACCTGGATCTCTATTCCCAATGCAGGGCACTGGCTACATGCCGAACAGCCGCAAGCGGTGGTGGCAGAGATGAGAAGGTTTTTAGGATAAAATTTGACCTGTCGTAAAATTTTCGACAGGTCCTTTTTGATGTGTTTTTCATGCAGATTTTAATAGAAAAATACGCAGAGTTAGTTCATTGCACTTTTAGTTTTTATCCCAACCAAAAAAAGTTGTGAAGTTCAATTCTATAAGCGGTAACCTATAGACTGTGGTCCGTCGACGATTTTACTTCACTTGCTTCCCGTGCTTCATTACCATGTCCACATCCTGTAGCAAGTTGATGTAGCGCAATACATCTCCCCTTACCGCGATGATATCGGCATATTTTCCTTCGGAGATAGTCCCGTAATCTTTTTCCACTTTCATGGCTACGGCCGGCCAGTAGGTGGCTGCTTTGATGGTTAGCAAGGGGTCCATCCCAAACTGGTTGACCCATACATCCAATTCATTCCAGGTACTTTGGCTATGAAATTTCATTGGAATGCCGCTGTCCGTGCCGACGAGCATCACCACCCCACTTTCTTTGAGTTGGGCAAATTTGCGATCCAATGTAGGTTTACGGACGGGAGTCAATTGAAAGTAAGACATTCTTCCAGGGAATCGGAGTGAGGCCCGAATATCTCGAATGATGGAATCTGGAAGGCCCAAATGCCAAGAAGTATCGTCTAGTTTTTCGGGGTGGTCCCGTACATACTCGTAATTGAAAAGGCCTTCTACGGTTGGCGTCCAGAAAAGCGGACCTAAATTCATTTTTGCTGCGCGTTCTTTCATCAGCTTCATGATATCTTCTGGATATTCTGGGGCGCTACTCAATCCTGTATGCTCAAAATTATCTACCCCTATTTGAAGTCCGATTCGAATTTCGTCAGGACGATGGGAGTGGCCCACCACCATTTTTCCATACTTGTGCGCTTCATCTACCACGGCTTTGGCTTCCTCCAAGGTCATTTGGTCTTGGTCGATGAGTTTGATGACGTCCACACCCGCATCGATCAGTTTCTTCACTTTTGCTCGAGCATCTGCAACGCCGTTAACCCCCCAGCGGAAGGCTTCTGTATTGGGATAGGGAGCTTTTTGGATGAATGGCCCAGATACATAAATAGTAGGTCCTGGAATTTCCCCATTTTGAATGCGTTTTTTCACCTTGATGCTGGCCTCAAGTGGAGCCCCCAAATCTCGAGCACTAGTCACTCCTGCCATCAGCAATTGATGGGCTGAAGATGGCATAATCACCGACTCGAATACATCGATATAGGTGCTGTCCCAATGTGTATAGTCGCTATGCCCGTTGAGCATCAGGTGCACGTGCATGTCCCAAAGTCCAGGCAATACACTCATGCCTTCAGTGGAAATCACTTCTGCTCCAGCAGGAATCGCTAGGCTTCCCACTTGTCCAATGGCCTTGATCCGCTCCCCTTCCACAATTATCACTGAATTACGGATAGGCGTACCTCCAAATCCATCAATCAAGGTTCCCCCTACTAGGGCTTTGACTTGTTGGGAAAAAGAGGGGGTGCTACATAAAAGCAAGGAGGCAAAGAGAAGGTATTTTTTGAGCATGGCGGAATTTGGAGAAAGTATATACCCGTTTAAGATACGGATTTCATACATTAAATTTTAACTTTAAAAATCAATTTCTTCTGTACATGTCTATAGGTAAATTATTTTTAATCCCCAATGTGCTCGCAGAAAATACGGCAATGGAAGTAATTTCTCCACAGGTTCGTGAGGTGATTGCCCATACAAATTATTTTTTAGTTGAAAATTTGCGAACTGCACGACGCTACATTTCCAGTTTGAAGTTGGGAATCAATATCGAAGAATTGCATTTGGAAATTCTAGATAAAGATACCCAGCCAGAACAAATGGCTCACTTGATGTTGCCGATTTTAAATGGAGTAGATATTGGGGTGATTTCCGAAGCGGGTTGCCCTGGTATTGCCGATCCCGGTTCCTTAGCTGTTGCCTATGCGCATCAAAAAGGCATTCAAGTGGTGCCTATCTCTGGTCCCAGCTCCATGTTTCTGGCATTGATGGGATCTGGATTTTCGGGTCAATCTTTCGCATTTCATGGATACCTTCCCATCGACAAAAAGGAAAGAGCAACCGCTTTGAAGAAGTTGGAGCAGGAATCTATACGAGAAAAACGGGCGCAACTTTTTATGGAGACGCCTTTTCGTAACAATCAATTGCTAGCAGATACACTCGCCTCACTTTCCCCTCAAACCAAGCTTTGCATTGCCAAAAACCTTACTGCCGCCGATGAATTGATCCAAACCAAAACCATTGCGGACTGGAAAAAACACCCGCTAGACCTTCATAAAGTACCTACCGTTTTTGTCCTCCAAGCCTTCTAACATGTTTACCATCGACGCACACCTAGACCTAAGCATGAATGCGATGGAATGGAATAGGGACCTAACCCGTCCACTTTCCGAGATCAATGCTCGAGAACAGGGAATGACAGATAAACCCGACCGAGGCAATGCAACCGTATCGCTTCCGGAGCTTCGCAAAGGAAACGTAGGACTAGTGGTCGCTACGCAAATTGCGCGCTATGTAGCGCCAGACAATCCACTACCCGGCTGGCACTCTCCGCAGCAAGCATGGGCGCATACCCAAGCACAATTGGCCTGGTATAGAGCCATGGAGGAGCAGGGGGAGTTGAAGCAAATTCGAAATTGGCAGGAGCTAGAGGTACATTTGGCCAACTGGAATACTGGGGAAGATAAAAGTCAAAAAGCAATTGGGTACATCTTGTCTCTTGAAGGTGCCGACTCTATCGTGTCGCTCGACTACCTAGAAACGGCCCATGAAAATGGTTTGAGAGCCCTAGGTCCTGCCCATTACGGGCCAGGGCGCTATGCCTATGGGACAGATGCCTCCTTACCCCTTTCTCAACAAGGGAAGGACTTGCTTCGGAAAATGGAGGAATTGGGAATCATTCTAGATGCCACCCACCTCTGTGACTTGGCATTTTGGGATGCTTTGGATCATTTCCAAGGACCTGTATGGGCTAGTCACAACAATTGCCGCACGCTAGTAGACCACAACCGACAGTTTTCCGATGAGATGATCAAGGCTTTGATCGCTCGTGGAGCCGTAATTGGGGGGGTATTTGATGCCTGGATGCTAAGCCCGGGTTGGATACGAGGGAAAAGTACACCTCAGGAGCGAAATGTAACCCTATCCACTCTCTTGGACCACCTGGATCATATCTGCCAGTTGGCTGGAAATGCCAATCATATTGGTATTGGTTCGGATTTAGATGGGGCATTTGGAAAAGAACAGTGTCCTTCGGACTTGGAAAGTATTGCAGACTTGCAAAAAATCCCAGACCTACTAAGGGCGAGAGGCTATACAGAAGCGGATGTTCAAAAGGTGATGCATGAAAATTGGCTTCACTTTTTGAAAAAAGCCTGGCGGTAAAATTCAAAATCGATTTTTAAGAATAGGTGTTGGTAAACTGGATCCGCCCCGGTAGATCAATCCAGAATTAAAAACAAATTAGCCGCCGGTACTATTTTTTTTAGTGTAGAGGACCGGAAATCAATCGATTTCCTAAGGTTTTTTTGCAATTGGCGTAATCTTTGGTAAGTTTTCCAGTTTTTTAAAACACGAATCTTCGTATTTTTTGAGGAATTATTACCCAAAAAGACCAAAACCCAAAATCGCCCATGCGAAAACCTACTTTGTCCTTTACCCAAATTATCAACATGAATGTTGGGTTTTTTGGGATACAATATAGTTTTGGATTGCAGCAAAGTGCTGTCAATCCCATTTACGATATGCTGGGAGCAGCTCCGGATGAGATTCCCCTGCTCAACCTCGCTGGGCCGATGACGGGTCTTTTAATTCAGCCCATTATCGGTGCGCTCAGTGATAGCACTTGGAGCGATCGCTATGGTAGGCGCAAACCCTTTTTCTTTATTGGGGCGCTACTTTGTAGTATCTGCTTGTTTTTCTATCCCTTTAGCAGCTCCTTGTGGATGGCAGCAGGCCTGCTATGGGTCCTGGATGCTGCCAACAATACCGCTATGGAACCTTATCGGGCCTTGATTGCAGATTCCCTTCCGGAAGAACAGTATAGCAAAGGCTTCCTGACCCAAAGTTTCTTTACTGGTTTGGGGATTACCTTGGCCAATCTCTCCCTCTTCTTTTTTCAAATTTACTTCAAGGGTAGCTGGGGTGCACTCCCCGTTTGGGTGTATGCCTCTTTTTTCTTAGGTACGGTCTGCTCGATCACCTCGGTACTTTGGAGTATGTCCAAAACCCCAGAATATCCTCCTTCAGAGGCCGAATTGGCAGTCTTGCGACTTCGTAATCAAGGAATGCCGCATCCAGCAATTCAGTTTTTTCTATCTATTCTGAGCACATTAGTTGCCTATGCCGTGTTTTTAATCCTTTTGCCATTTACACTAGTTGATCGTGAACTAATTCGAAAGGTGCTGACTTGGGTAGATTCCAAGCCTACCTTACGCGTCCTTTTTGCTCAAAATTTAGAGATTGTGGAGGCGATCCTAGTCATGCCTTCAGTGATGTGGAAGCTGGCCTTGGTTTACCTTTTCCAATGGTATGCCCTGTTTTGCTACTGGCAAAATTCAGCCAAAAGTATTGCCCTGTCGGTATGGAAGGCCACGCCTTCCTCTGATCCTGCTGCCTACGAAGAGGCCGTAGGATGGGCAGGTCTAGTCAATGGTTGGTACAACATTGTCACCTTTCTTTCTGCATTCTTCTTAGCGTCTTTGGCCCAAAAGTTTGGCGCAAAGCGGGTCCATTTCATCTGCTTGTTGCTTGCTGGAATGGGTTTATTGACTTTCCCGATGCTGGAAAATAAATATGCCCTATTTATTCCGATGACGGGATTTGGTATTGCCTGGGCCAGTATGATGGGGATTCCCTACTTACTCGTGGTCAACGAAATTCCCAAAGAACGCTACGGCGTATACATGGGTATCATCAACATGATGATTGTGATCCCCATGATCTTTCAGACACTGACCTTTGGCTATATCTCCAAAAACTTCTTAAACAACGATGCGGGACAAGCCATCCTATTTGGAGGAGTACTGCTGTTGATTGCCGCCGCCGCTACGCTGCGCATCAAAGGAGGTAAAACACCCACTTCACCGGTACAAGCCCCTTCGGGTCATTAACCTATTTCATCACTCCATTGCCTATACCCATGACGGTAGAAACCACGTCTGCAGAAAAAATTAACCAACTTTTCAAGGCACATTCCCTAGATGTTCAGGGAGTAGACCAAGAATTTGTAACTCGTTTTCATACCAGCCTTCCCAAAATTCAAGGCTTATTTCAAGAGCTCTATGGAGTGCATGAGGAAGCCGATTTTCAGTTGCTCGAGCTTTTGAAATGCCTGATTCAGGGATATCAAGCTCGAGAAGAACAACTTCGAGAACGGGATCGAAATAAGGCTGCCGAAGGCTATTGGTTTTTGAGTCAACATTTGGCAGGAATGAGTCTGTATGTGGACCGCTTTGCAGGGAATCTCGAAACCATGCCTTCCAAACTTTCGCACCTGCAGGACCTGGGGGTAAATTTTCTTCACTTGATGCCGCTCTTTGAGAGCCCACAAGGAGAGAGTGATGGGGGGTATGCCGTTTCTAATTTTAGGAAGGTAGATCCCCGTTTTGGGAGTTTGGAGGACCTAATTGCTTTGCGCAAAACCATGCACGACCAAGGCATGTACCTGATGCTTGATATTGTGCTCAACCATACTTCTCACCAACATGACTGGGCCCTGAAAGCCAAGGCAGGGGAGCAAGAATACCAAAATTACTACTACACCTACGAAAATCGCTGGATTCCCAACGAGTTCGAACAGGCCATGCCGGAGATATTTCCAGAAAGTGCCCCGGGCAACTTCACTTGGAATGAAGAGATGAAGCGTTGGGTGATGACTGTATTTCATAACTACCAGTGGGACTTGAATTTTAGCAATCCTAAGGTATTGCAGGCGATGGTGGAGAACATGCTATTTTATGCCAACCTCGGTGTAGATCTACTCCGTATTGATGCACCCGCATTTATTTGGAAGCAAACAGGCACTTCCTGCCAAAATCTTCCTCAAGCACATACGCTCCTACGATTAATCAAACAATGTGTCCAGGTAGCTACACCTGGGATGGCATTGCTTGGAGAGGCAATCGTAGCTCCTAAGGATATTCTAAATTATTTTGGAACAGGAGACTTTATAGCCCAAGAATGCGATTTTGCCTACAATGCAACCCAGATGGCTTTGCAGTGGGACATGCTGGCCTCTGCAGATACCCGTGTTATGCTCCAGGCACAAGCTGATATTCTTAGAAAGCCTTACGGCACCTCTTGGATTACCTATACCCGCTGCCACGATGACATCGGGCTCGGGTATGAGGATGCCAGCATTGCTCTGACAGGTAAAGACCCTTATTTGCACCGCAAATTTTTGAAGGAATACTATTCGTATTCAGGAGACCAATGGATGAGCCCTGCCCGCGGGGCACTTTTCTCCTCCAATCCCAAGACAGGAGATGCAAGAATCAGTGGTACACTCGCCTCGCTATGTGGTTTAGAAAAGGCACTCTTTGAGGGGAATGAGCCAGCAATTGAACAGAGCATCCAAAAAATCTTGTTGATGCAAGCTTATTCCATCTTGTTGGGTGGGCTACCCATGCTTTTTTATGGAGATGAGGTAGGCTATACCAACGATTATAGCTTTCAGCAGGACCCTTCCAAGAGTTACGACAATCGTTGGATGCACCGGCCACAGGTAGATTGGAACAAAGTCAATCGAAGAAAAGTGGAAGGGACTTTAGAGTTTCAACTGTTTGAAGGAACTAAGAAGTTATTGGCCATTCGCAAAGCACAAGATTTGTTTGCTGATCTAAGTAATGTGTCTTGGATGACTCCTCACAACCAACATATTGCTGGATTGATTCGAAGAAAAGAAGAAGATAGATGCTATTGCTTGTTCAACTTCAGTGATCAGCCTGCGGGACTTACTTGGTATGCATTCCGCGAGCAAGGGGAGCCTTCGACGCAGCTTTTTGATTCTTGGAGTGAAATGAGCTATGCAATAGGGCCCGATTACGAGCATTTGGTGATTGAGCCTTATGGCTTTCGGATTCTAACCCCTCGGTAAAGTCTTGCTTAAGACTTTTGAGAGGAGCCTCGTATCAAGAGTTTGGTTTTCAATTGCACTGTGCCTGTATTACTCAATTCAGGGTTTTGGAGTTGTTCAAGCAACATTTCCACAGCCTTTGCTCCCATTTCTTCTCCAAACTGGTCTACTGAACTAAGGGTTGGGCTTGTAAATTCAGAGAGCATCCAATTGCTAAATCCTACCAGTCCCACTTGATCTGGAATGGAGTAATGGGCTGATTTGAGGTAATTCATCGCACCTAAGGCTACCAAATCAGTGATACAAAAAAGAGCATCAGGTGGATTTTGACTTTCCATTAAGGCTTTGGTAAAGGAAAATCCTTCCTCTTCCGTAATATCAAAGCACGGCTTGACCCATTCTTCTTGGAGTACGAATGCATGGTCTTCCAAGGCTTTTTTGTATCCCAAAAAGCGTTGCTCTGCATTTTTTACCTCCATACGGCCACTTAGGTGTGCGATTTTCCGATAGCCTTGCCGAATCAAATGGGAGGTAGCTTGATAAGCGCCTTCAAAGTCATCCACCACTAGTTTTGGACTGGTTAGGAATTCTGTGATTTTATCAAATTGTACCACGGCCTTGCCTTCATCCAAAAACGACTGTAGGTGTTCGGCTTCTTTGGTTTCATTTGAAACAGAGATTAAAAGTCCATCTACCCCCATGCCTAAAAGGTATTGGCTGGCCAAAATTTCTTCTTTGAGATGGTCGTAGGATTGGGCAAGCAGGATGCTATAGCCTTTTTTCTTTGCGGCTTCCAAGGCTCCACTGATGGTGGTTGAGAAAAAGTGATGGACAATTTGTGGCACAATCATTCCTAAAATAGAAGTACGGTTTTTACGAAAATTGACCGCCATTGTATTGGGTACATACTGGTGCTTTGCAGCATAGTCTTTGACAAGCTGTATGGTTTCTTCTGAAAGGGAAGGGTAGCCATTCAGCGCCCTAGAAACAGTCGAAGGGGAGAGTTTAAGTTCTTTAGCTATGTCTTTTAAAGTGATTTTTCTCTTTTCATTCATGGACTAAAAATTTAAAGAGTGGGGATGATCCAAGAAAAATAAATCTACGTGTTTTTTCTTGGTAAATCTGCGTGAAAAAAGTACAGATTCGTTGTAGAATCTAGGTAGTTCCTACAAAAGGGGCCTAAATTGCTTCAAGAAGCGGACATCGTTTTCGGTAAACAAGCGTAGGTCTTTGATTTGGTTTTTGAGCATAGCAATTCGCTCGATGCCCATACCAAAAGCAAAGCCGGTGTACTTGGTAGCGTCAATGCCACAATTTTCAAGAACATTGGGGTCTACCATGCCTGCTCCACCAATTTCTACCCACCCGCTATACTTACATACATTACATCCCTTGCCTGCGCAAATCAAACAAGAAATATCTATTTCTGCACTGGGCTCAGTAAATGGAAAAAAAGAAGGGCGAAATCTTATCTTGGTTTCTTTTCCAAATAGCTCTTTGGCAAAGTGGTATAAGGTGTTTTTTAAATCAGCAAAACCTACATTTTCATCCACATACAGGCCTTCCACCTGATGGAAGATACAGTGTGCACGGGCAGAAATTGCCTCATTTCGGTACACGCGTCCTGGAGAGAGGGTTCGGATCGGTGGTTTTTGATTTTCCATCACGCGCACTTGTACGGAAGAAGTGTGGGTCCGTAGAGCGATATCTGGATTTTTCTCGATAAAAAAAGTATCCTGCATTTCTCGAGCAGGGTGATTTTCTGGAAAGTTGAGCGCAGTGAAATTGTGCCAATCGTCTTCAATCTCAGGACCCTCAGATAGGCTGAAGCCGATTCGCTCAAAGATCTCGATGATGCGTTGGCGAGTAGCTGTAAGCGGGTGAATCGCTCCCAAAGGTTGGTTGGAAGGGGGTAAGGTGAGATCGATCTCAGCAGACTTTTCTTTTTTGTTGGAAGCGGCTACTTTTTCAATCAAAACTTGAAATTTCTCTTCAGCAAGTTGCTTCACCCCATTGACGAGTTGGCCATAAGCTCGCTTTTCCTCATTTGGAATGCTTCCCATGGCGCCCATCAATTCACCGATGACGCTTTTTTTGGAAATAAATTCCATGCGATAGGCCTCCAGTTGGTCTGGGGTACTTGCATCTGCTGCGGCAATAGCAGCTTTGATAGCTTCGATTTTCTCCTGATACATGAGTTGCCGGTTAATCCTTTGGCAAAGGTACCAATTTCTAAATTTTTAGGGTAATCGCCCAGGAGTTTCCTTCAACGATTACCCCAAATTATGTTTACCAGGTTCTTCCACCTTGAGGTCTTCCCATCATCCAAGGTTGTTGCGGCCGCGCTTCTTCCTGCTTAAAGTTGCCCAAAATATAGGTAAAGGTGATCATGCCGTATCGGGTGAGCACATTGGTAAAGACATCGGTCACGGCTACATCCGAGATGGTTCGGCTGATGCTGTTGTTTTGGTTGAGTACGTCAAAGAGGACCGCCTTGAGTTCTGCCTTGTTGTTTTTAGCAAAGCGAAAGCCTCCTTCCATATTCCAAAGCCAAAAATTTTGGTTAAACCCTTCAGAAAGTCCAGAGTACAAGGAGTGTGCTACATTATTTCCCATAAAGAATTTACCATTCTTGGAGGAGAAATAGAGGCGTAGGTTGGATTCTTGTTGGTAATAATTATTGTCTAGATTTTGTTGCAGGGAAGAATTGACAATGTTGTAGGATCCGGTGGTACTGATGGAGAAGTCCACATTTTGACTGATGTTGGAATTGAAGGTTAGCCCTTGACTAAAGGTGAGGTTATCGTTTAGGTTGGATGCGCCATTAATCAATCCAGGGGTACGGACAAAGTTCACTCGCGTATTCAGATTAAATTGAGTTTTCAGTTTTTTCAAGGGAGCGCCGTAGGTAAGAAAGAAGGTGGATCTACTATTTCCATCCAAGTTTACAGGCCGTGAAAGTTGTCCACCCGAACGAAGGAGCACCTCGTTATTGATGAGGGTATCTCGTGTAGTAAGGAAGGTGCTATTGCCTATGAAATCTGAAGTGGCAGAATGGGTGACAAAAAGGAAAAGCGTTCTTGATTTCTCCAAGTTAATTTTACTAATGTTGGCAAAGATGTTGTGGTTAAAGCTTTGACCAAGGTCTGGATTTCCCACTCGGAGGTTAAGGGGATTTTGGTTGTTGATTACATTTTGGAGTTCATTGACGCTAGGTTCATTGGTGCTGGTGCGGTACCGTATTCTCCAGCTAAATCCTTTTTCCCGATTTCGGTAATTTAAATTTGCACTTGGAAGCAGGTTATTGAAACTTCGATTGAAGGTGCCTGCAACGGGGAAGAAGGCTTCGTTGTCCAGTTTTGCATTTTGGTAGTCTAGATTTACATTGACAGACCAGGCCTGTTTGTTGTAGGCATATCCCGAACGAAGGCGCTGCGTGATAAATTTATTGTCAAATTCATTGCTTAGTGCTGTATCCAATAAAGATTTGCGTTCGTCATCGAGTTGGAATGTTTTCTGATCCGAAATCGTGGAATTATTTCCTACTTGGTAGCCAAAGGTACCAATGGCATTATTGCTCAACTGCTCTGTGAAGGTCAAGTTGACTCGGTAGTTGAATCCTTCATTGAGTGCGTAGGTTTCCTGCATGGCTGTGTCGATTAGGTTTCTTCGAAACTCACGACTGGCGGCTAAGAGGTCTGAATCTTGATCCCTAGTGGACCAATTGGTAAAGATTTCGGTGGATAGGGTCCTGCCTTTCTTATCAAATTTATAGCGGTAAGTTAGGTTGTTGGACAAGTTAATGGCTTTCGTTTGTGCATTACTAATCGAACGCAAGGCAGAAAGGGTATCACCTAAGCTATTTTGTGTGAGCGCATCCCGATCGCTAAAAGTACTATTGTCCTGAAAGGATAAGCTTGGAGTAAGGATAATAGAATTTTTTGCATTTAGGTCTGCTTCAATCCGTGCATTTGCTCTATGGTTGTTATTTTTTACGGTGTTGATTAAGTTTTCCTCGTAAAACTGCCGTAGATTTTCATTGACTACTGTTTCTCGGTTAGTGATTTGACGTAGGGAGTTGGCCGTATTGTTGAAGAAATAACTTCCAGTTACGTTCACTTTTTTGCCCCACTTATCGGAATAGTTCAATCCCATGGCATTGGTGGTCACGATACCCCCTGCATTGCCTACAAAGAAATTGTTATTTCCACCACCTCCCCATTGGCCTCCACCACCTCCCCATTGGCCTCCACCACCTCCACCAAATCCCCCACCTCCAGGACCTCTCCCACCTCCAGAAGAGGAATTGGCACTTAAACCTGCGAGATCTTGACTTGAAAAATTTTGTTGGTTGATGTTGTTAAAAAGACCAAGAATAGAGATTCGTTGGTCCTCTTTGAAAAAGTTGACGCTACCACCCGCAGCATAGCGATCGTCGTCACCATAGCCGGCATACATTCGCCCAAAGGAACCGTTTTTCCGATCAGAACGTAGGATAATGTTGATGGTTTTGGTGTAGTTCCCATCGTCAAATCCAGTAAGACGACTTTGGTCGGATCGCTGGTCAAGCACTTCGACACGATCAATGGCATCAGCTGGGAGGTTTCGGAGCGCAATGTTTGGATCGCTACCAAAAAATTCACGCCCATCCACCAGGATTTTTTGTACTTGTTCCCCTTGTGCTTGGATTTGCCCCCCTTGAAAGGTGATTCCTGGCATTTTTCGAATCAAGTCCTCCGCTTGTGCATTCGTTTGTGTTTTGAATGCATTTGCATTGAAAGAGGTGGTATCCCCCTTTTGCTCCCCTACTACGCTTACCCCTTGAACGACCACCTCTCCCAATACCTTGGTATCTTCCAATAAAATGAGCTCTCCGAGTTCGACGGGCTCACGCATACTGTGAATTTTGGTGATGGTTTTGTAGCCTAAGAAGGTGATTTCAAGTTTAACCTCTGGGATAAATGGTCTAGCTAGCTCAAATCTCCCATCTGCACCTGTTACGGTACCGCGAAGTAGGGAGTCAGTGACAGTTTTGATAAGGATATTGGCACCAATCATAGGTGCATTTGCAGCCCCATCGATGACCTGCCCAGTAAATTTCCGTTCAGGACGGGACTGCTCACCAGTCCTTTGTCCAAAAGCCGAATAAGCAACAAAAAAATAAAAGAAAATTACAAGTATTAGAAAATTGGTTTTCATAACGTGGTTGAAGTTCACCTCCTTTGACTGCTCCGAGGGGTAAAAGGTTTATTGCCAGTAGATAGTAAAATTAGAATGGAGATTCTAAGGGATAAGTGGTCTATTTTCAATCTAAAAATCGGTGGGTCAAGAACTTTGGTTCATGATCCCCGCATAAGTAATTCCATAGTGACTTTCATGGTAGGTCACTTCTCCATTTTGAATAAGGAGAACTTGTGGGGACTCGTGTGGTACACCCAAGCGATCGGCTACGCTATTCGATAAGCTGCGGTACGCAATAAGGTCTAAATAGTAGGGTGTTATTTTTGTAGCATCCTCCTCCTTCCAATTTCGAAGTAATCGATCCAAGGACATGCTACTAATTGAGCAACGGGTGCTGTGCTTAAAAATGAACACGGGTTTTTGAGCACTTTCTACGATTAGTTCATTTAGTTGCTCTTCCGAGGTGAGTTGTTTCCAGTTCATGTACTCTTTTCGCTACTTTTGTCCTTGAATCCACAAAGGTAACTTAGTTCCATCGAACTCTCAAGCATTATGATTAGGCATCTTTATCCTTCTTTTTCAGCGAATAGGCTTGTGATGATCCTTGGGATTTTTGCAGGGCTAAGCGCTTGCAAAACGTTAGATCCAGCAGCAAGTCTCCCTCTCCCCACTGTACCCAGTACTCGATCTGAAGTCAATGTGCCTGTAGAGATTCCATTTTCTACACTTTCAAGGGTGATCAATGGCATCGCACCAGCTGAGTTATATCGCCAGCAAGGGGTGGATTTGGGCAATGGATTGGTCGGAGAATTTGTTTTTTCAAGAAATGGGGAAATCCAGCTCCGAGGGCTTGATCAGCAGCGATTAGAAGTCATTTTTCCACTAAAAATTCAAGGTGAGGTGGGTTTAAAACCTGGTGGAATTCGGAACCTTCTCCAAACTAAGGTGCCCATTTCTAGTAAATTGGCACCTGTATTTGTGATTAATCCAGAGTTGCAGCCCAACTGGTATTTAGGAATACCCGAGTTTGAGCTTTTAGACTTAGGAGGAAGGTTGACCCTTTCCGTCTTGGGGATAGAGCTGGACTTAAGCACCTTGATTCGGCAAGAAATCCGGAGGTTTGTAAACCAGGAACTCCTTTCCAAACCTAATCTGCTTCCCCTCAAGCCTTGGGTAGAGCCAGTTTGGAATCAATTGGGAAAGCCTATGCTCGTGGAGTTCGAAGGAAGGAAAATAGGACTGTCTATTTTACCTGATTCCATGAAGATCCGGGAATACCTGCTACCCAATAAAGGACTGCATCTCGATTTAGGGTTTGAGGGGCAGGTACAGCTTCATCCTGTTACTGCGCTTCCTTCGCGGGCATTTCCACTACCCAAAATTTCACCAAATACGGATGCAAGTAATCGGATCGCCTTGCAACTGCCTTTCGCATTCACGTATGTGGAATTGGATGGATTGATCCAAAATTCATTCGATGGGCTGTCAATCCCTTTGAATAAAAATTACCGCATGCTCCCCACTCAATTTCGGACCCAGGCTTATGGGGAGCGCTTGGGAATCACAGTTTCTTTTACTGCCGTTTCGAACCAAGGAGATCCCCTAACAGGGGAACTATTTTTGGTTGGCAAGCCCTTTTACGACCCTATTTCGCAGGAAATACGGGTGGAAGACCTTGATTTTATTTTGAAAAGCGAGAGTGCAAAAGCTGTCTTGGGGACCCTTATCAAAAAAGGGAAAATCCAAAAGCAACTTAGTCAGCGCATCAGGATTCCTTTGGGGGAAACGCTATCAGCAAATAGGGATGGGCTTCAGGGGCGGCTTTCCTTAGAAACCCCATGGGCGAGGGTAGCTATCCAAGACCTACAAATTGTGCCGCTCGGCTTTTATCCTACCCCCACTGGATTGGCTATTCCGCTCCAAGCTACAGGATCCACAGCCATCCAATGGAAGTAAGGAATGCTGTCAATAAAAATCTAAAAAGGGGATCATTCGATCTGCCTTTTTTTAATTAATAAGAACTACTTTTTTACTTTCTTCCACCTTTGTTTTTTTCAACCACTTCGGGGTCCAACAGCGTAGAGATATCACCCATTGCGTCTAGGCTGCCCTCAGCAATTTTGCGTAAAATTCGGCGCATGATTTTTCCAGAGCGGGTTTTGGGTAAGCCAGGCACCAGTTGAATTTTGTCTGGCTTGGCAATGGGCCCAATTATTTTTGAAACGGTTTCTTTTATTTCCTGAATGAGATTCTCCTCACTTCGGTTGCTCATATCACAGATTACGTATGCATAAATGCCTTGCCCTTTGACCTCATGGGGGTACCCTACTACGGCAGACTCGATTACTTTCGGATGTTCATTGATTGCATTTTCCACCTCAGCGGTTCCGAGTCGGTGTCCAGATACATTGATTACATCATCTACGCGGCCCAAGATGCGGTAATAACCGTCATGATCCCGTTTGACTCCGTCTCCAGTAAAGTATTTGTTTTTGTAAGTAGAGAAGTACGTTTGCTTGCAGCGATCATGGTCTCCATAGGTAGTTCGAATCATGGAAGGCCAGGGGAAATTGATGCAAAGGTTGCCTTCAACAGAGTTTCCGTGCAATTCCTTTCCATCTGCATCGACGATACTGAGTTGGATACCAGGAAGGGGTAGGGTAGCATAGGCAGGTTTGGTGGGTGTGATGCCAGCAAGTGGGGAGATCATTATTCCACCTGTTTCGGTTTGCCACCAGGTATCTACAATAGGGCATTTTCCCTTTCCTATGTGGGTATGGTACCAGTGCCAAGCCTCTTCGTTGATGGGTTCACCCACAGAACCGAGCACTTTTAAAGAGCTTAAATTGTATTTTTCAATAGGTTCGGTGCCAAAGGCTTGAAGGGCACGAATAGCAGTTGGGGCAGTGTAGAACACGTTAACTTGGTGTTTTTCCACTACCTCCCAGAACCTTCCTGGGTGAGGATAGGTCGGAATGCCTTCAAACATCAATGTAGTAGCTCCTGCGAGTAGGGGGCCATACACAATGTACGAGTGGCCTGTAATCCATCCGATGTCTGCTGTACACCAGTACACATCTCCTGGGCAGTATTGAAATACATTTTCAAAGGAGTATTTGGTATAGACCATGTAGCCGCCTGTGGTGTGTACCACTCCTTTGGGTTTGCCAGTAGATCCAGAAGTATACAGGATAAACAGTAGATCTTCGCTATCCATTTCAGCGGCTTTATGGAGTTCGGATTGTCCTTCGAGCACTTCATTCCACCAAAAATCTCGCCCGCTTTGCATGAAAGTTTCTTGTCCAGTACGGCGATAAACGATGACTGTTTCTACCGAAACCTTCTCTAGGGCTTCGTCGACTATCCCTTTCACGGTTATTTTTTTGGAACCTCGGTAATTCCCATCTGCCGTTAAAATAGCCTTTGCTTGACAATCTTGTATTCGATCTGCAAGGGAGCTGCTAGAAAATCCAGCAAAGACCACCGA
>Ga0181553_10000679_pt1 | contig 29781 bp, 23 predicted proteins | sample 011ome_17_FD_133753 | JGI IMG/M metagenome (GOLD analysis project Ga0181553, IMG submission 133753) | Coastal salt marsh microbial communities from the Groves Creek Marsh, Skidaway Island, Georgia - 011502XT metaG (megahit assembly) | ecosystem: Environmental > Aquatic > Marine > Intertidal...
CGGCTGAAAATTTAGAGAAATTGCACCTTTGCTTGTCAAGGATATCTTCGTGTCCTGGTTACTCGAATCTTGGCTCAAATACTCAAAATCATCCATGCATGGGTGATCGCACGCCTCTACAGGTCCTTGTTCGTTGCAAGATGAGCAGAAGTCCAAGACCTCCGAGTCGTGCACACAATTACATCCCAAAAGTGGCAATGCAACTAGGGTAATGATCAAGTACAAACACTTATTCACAGATCTAACTTAATCTTTAACAATACCCTGAGTCAAACAGATCATTACAGGAGATTGTTTTGATCTCTTCGATCCAATGGATATCAATACGATATTTCAAAGTCTTCAGGGTAAGATGATCGTTACTGATACTAGAGGCTTGCAACTACTCCATTCATATAACATATTGGATCGTTTGATTTTAAACCACCCCTATTGATATGTCTGATGTAACTGACTCAACTCTTATTGTTCAATCTCGCGACCAACACGGTAGCAGCATTTCAAAAAAAATTCGTTCTGAGGGACGCATTCCCGCTGTCTTTTACGGGAAAAATGTATTAAAGCACTATTCCGTTGAAGACAGTCAGTTTAGAGTGCTGATGCGTAAATCAGGGGGTTCTCTGTCATTAATTGAACTGGACGATGGAAACGGCGACAAAGAATTGGCACTGCTTAAGGATATGCAGATTGATTCCGTCAAAGACTCAATTCTTCATTTGGATTTTGTTCAAGTAACACGTGGCCAGTCTCTTGAAACTAAGGTACCTCTTGAGCTCGTGGGAGAATCACCTGGTGTTAAAAATATGGGCGGAATCTTGGAGTTTCATCAAAGTGACATCGTTGTACGATGTCGCCCTAGTCAACTTCCCCAAGGTCTGCAGTTGGATGTCAGTGGGCTTGAGCTTGGTGAAAGTCTCCAGATTAAGGACTTACCTGCTATCGAGGGAGTTGAGTACTTGGCAGATCCTGAAAACAATTTAGTTACTTGTGTTGGAAGTGCTGGTGGCCGTGCAGACGCCGAGGGTGCCGAAGAAGATTCTTCTGAAGCGGTTGCTGATGAGGGTGCTTCTGGAGACTCGCAGGATGGTGAAGAATCCGCCTCTGTTGAATCCTGAATTTTAAAAAGTAATCATGCTTGCCGGAATAAGTGAATTTGATTCTTTTTGGCCTCGGTAATCCTGGACCTGCCTACTCTAATACTCGGCATAATATAGGTCATTGGTTTGTTGATAAATTTGCACTTAAACAAAATGTCACTTTTAAACACAAGGAGAGTTTTTATTTTTGCGAAGTACCCTTCATGGGCGGAAATATTCTTTTGTTGAAATCTTCAAAATTTATGAACGATAACGGAAAAGGTTTGCGACCGTTTCTCCGAAATAATTCGGCCAAAGATCATAATTTGTTTTTGGTTCACGATGAACTTACCTTGCCGTTAGGCAGAATCAAGCTTTCCGAAAAAAAATCTTCGGCGGGTCATAAGGGTGTATCCAGTGTTCATTCTGAATTAGGTTTTTCTCCACCGCGCTTACGCATCGGAGTAGGTGGAGAAAGAGCAGAAACTGTTCCTGTGTCTCAATTTGTGCTATCTAAGTTTACTTCTGTTGAGGCGTTAACTTTAGAAAATCTTCTTCCTAATTTATTTCACTCAGTCAAGCTCATGGCGGACCAAGGTCTCTCGGTTGCGATGAATTACACAAATACTTACCCTCTTCCATTACCCAAACATTATGACAACTAGAAACTATTCAGCTACTATAGTAATTGACCCTAGCGGCAGCGAGGGCTCTTCAAGTGAAATGATTCCTAAACTTAGTGAGATAATTGCCCAATCTGACGGCGAAGTTAGTAAGGTTCAGGAACTTGGTCAGCATGACTTTGCTTATCCATCCAAGAAAAAACTCGCACGCGGAACCTTTCTTCATTTTGAAATTTCTGGTAGTCCGGATACCCCATCCAAAATAAAAGAGAAACTGAAACTCGAAAAAAAGGTTGATCGCATTCTCATCGAATGCAGTAGTTAACATCTTACAAATGGCTTCCTTGAACAGAGTTTTATTGATTGGTAATTTAACCAGAGATCCTGAGGTCAAAATGATGACTTCCGGGAGACCTGTGTGCAACTTCGGTATAGCACTCAACCGAAATTATAAAGACGCAGAAGGCAATAAACGTGAAGAAGTCACTTTTGTGGAGGTTGAGTGTTTTGGCCCGCGTGCTGAAGCGGTTGGGCGTTTTTTCTCTAAAGGACGGCCTATTTTTGTTGAAGGTCGCCTAAAACTTGATCAATGGGAATCTAAAGAAGGAGAAAAGCGAAGTGCACTTAGAGTGGTGTTAGATAATTTTGAATTCGTTGACTCAGGAAAAGCAGATCAGTCGACTGGACTGAATTCACCAACCGCATCTTCTAGTTTAGAAACTTCAGTGCAGCAACCTTCAGCTACAACTCCCCCCCCTCCTATTCCTGATACAGATAATGATCTTGATGAGGATGTTCCTTTCTAATCCCCCCCCCAATTATGGCTCACAAAGAAATTCTACTCCTTGAAAAAATTAACAACCTTGGCCTTGAAGGTGATGTTGTAAAAGTTCGTCCCGGTTATGCACGCAATTACCTGTTGCCCAAGAATAAAGCCGTGCCTTTGAATCAATCTAACAAGAAAAGGTTGGATTCCTTAATGATGGCAAGAGCGGCTCGTGAATCAGAGGAACTCAAGAATGCTCAGCAAGTTGCCACTAAACTTGAAGGCTTGTCCCTTGCTATAGCTGTTAAAACTGGGTCGGGTGGAAAACTTTTTGGTTCTGTGACATCTCAGCACATCGTTGAAAATTTAAGCGAAAGAGGATTTACATTAGATAAACGTCATTTAAAGAATTTCAACACGATCAAATCTCTTGGCCAAACCAATGTATGTGTAGAATTGCATCCGGAGGTTTCCATCGAACTTTCAGTTGAAGTTGTTTCTGAAAATCCAATCGAAGCCGAATAGACGATAGCTCACTTTCTTTGTGGAAAAGGAGTAATCGTGGTTAAATCTTCGTTACAAAATACAAATACAGGACTCGCCTTATCGGGTGTTACCAAACCAAGCGAAAGTCCCAAAATCGAAGGGAAGCCCTTACCTAACAACCAAGACGCGGAGCAGGGTTTACTAGCTGCTTGCATTGTAGATACATCTGGAGAAGTTATTACTTCTTGCATCGAAAAGTCTCTCAGACCAGAAGACTTTTATTTTGTTAAACATCAATTAATCTACGATGCGATTATTTCTCTTCACAACAACACAGTTGAAATAGATGAGATTGTACTGATTGAGAAGTTACGCACAGATGGACATCTTGAAGAAGTTGGAGGCAAGGACGGCGTCACTTCTTTATCATCAAGAATTGACACTTCCGCTCATGCGTCTTTCTGGCTCGATATTGTTAAACAAAAAGCCTTATTAAGAAAATGTATCTATATCGGCTACGATATCATTGACGGTGCGAATCAACAACCTTCTCAGGTTGAGGAGTTCCTGGCAAACTTGGAGCAAAGGGTTTGCTCCTTGGGTGATGATCAGAATGTTCGAGCATCCATACCCTTTAGCGAGCCGATCCAGCAGGCCATGGAACAAATCCAGCGGATGCTCTCGAGAGAAGAAGTTGATGGGGTAATGTCAGGATACTCTGATTTGGATGCCTTGACCAATGGGTTTAAACCAGGTGAAATGATTGTTTTAGCGGCTAGGCCCTCAGTTGGTAAAACCAGCTTAGCTATGAACATTGTTGAGAATATTGCCTTTTCTATCTCTAGAAATTCACCCCCTAAGCATTCATTGGTTTTTAGTTTGGAAATGAGTGCTACTTCTTTGGCTATGCGCTTAATTTGCGGACGAGCTAGAGTTAACATGAATGACCTGCGCAAAGGTTTTGTGCCTAAATCAAAAGCAGAAAGCCTTCATAAAACAAGTCGAGAATTTCAAGAGGCGGCCCTTTGGGTTGATGATACGAGTGGTTTGACGATCAACCAAATTAGGGCCAAAGCAAGGCGGTTGAAGATGAGAAAAAAACTAGACCTAGTTGTGGTTGATTATCTACAACTGATAGCAGCTGATGGCCGTTTGCAATCGCGAGAAAATCAAATTTCAGACATTTCAAGAGGTCTAAAATCAATGGCAAAAGAGTTGGATGTTCCCGTTTTGGTTTTGAGTCAATTGAATAGAGATTCTGAGAAAGAAAAACGTGAACCCAGACTTTCCGATCTTAGGGAGTCAGGAGCAATTGAACAAGATGCGGATGTGGTGATGTTGCTTGGGAAGCACAGAAAGGGAGAGGATGTACGTGAGATGGATGCTGGAGGAGAGAGTGACGAGCAGTCGGAAGATTTTGAACCTATTGTTTTAATTCTGGCCAAACAGCGAAATGGTCCAACTGGAAAATTCAATCTTGCATTCCGCAGGAAATTCACTCGTTTCGAGAGTATGCAATCTGATCACAGGTTGAATTAAATTAAATGAGAAATATTTCTTTCACTACATTAATCTTTCTATTAGTTGGTGCACTTTATGTATTTGCGAATACTGATTTGAGAAAAATTGGATCCATCGAGGTTATCATCGAAGGAGCAGAAACAGTAAGTGAATCTTACATTAGGCAAAATTTACAAGTCGAAGAAGGTTCACTGTATCATTCTCCTGCCATCGATAAGTCCATTCGTAATTTGATGGAATCTGGCAGTATTCAGGATGTAAAAGTATATTTGGATCCAAGCAAAGAGAAAGAAGATCGAATTGGCCTAGTTTTTAAGGTTATCACAAAGGCCCGTCTGGGGAATATTTTGTTCAAAGGTAACAAAAAATATTCGGATAAGAAGCTATCAAAAATTGTTTCATCCAAGCCCGGTCAAATGCTTGACAGATCTAGCATTCATTCCGACCTTCGTGCACTCAATGATTTTTACTTGGAAAAAGGATTCTGGGATATTCGCATTCGCAGTGAAGTAATTCAACAATCTCAGAATAAAGATTCGAGTCTGGTCTTTAATATTGTCGAAAACGATAAGCGGAAAATTTCCAAAATTAATTTTACTGGCAACAAGAATATCCGATCCAAATTATTACTTGATGAAATGGAAACTGCTCCATGGCGCTTTTGGCGCTTTTGGTCTGTTAGGTCCAAATACCGCCCCCGAATTCTTGAAGAAGATTTAGAAAAAATAATCAATTTTTACAGAAACGAAGGGTTTCTGGGAGTTAGACTTGAACAGAGAAATGTTAGGGTTATGCCAGTTGCTTCAAATAAACTCATGCTTGAGATAGAGATTTATGAAGGAAATCGGTCATTTTTTGGGGAGAGTGAAATTATTGGTAATGTTGTTTTAAAAAAATCTGAATTGTTAAATAAACCTTTAATCTCTCTGGGTAGCCCTTATTCACCTGATCTGTTATCGAAAGAGAGGAATCGAATCCGAAGAATTTATGGGGAGAAGGGATATTTGGACGCAATAGTTAAAGTTATTCGAAAACCAAACCTAGAAACTGGCCAGATAGATTTAGTCTTCGATATTACTGAGAATAATAAGTTCTCGGTTAATACAATTAAAGTACGTGGAAATGAAAAAACTAAAACGGTTGTACTCCTTCGGGAATTAGCTTTGGCACCTGGAGAAACCTTTGACCTTACGCGTATGGATATTGACGAAGGCAGATTACTGAATACTCGACTATTCGAAAAGGTGAGTGTTTCAGATGAACCCATTGATTCGTTGGATCCCGAACTAAGAAGTTCAAGAAGAAATATGGTTGTTGATGTTGAGGAAGGCAAGACAGGGCACCTTGGATTCGGTGTTGGTTTTAGCACTCTTGAGAATGTTATGATGTTTGCTGAAATTAGACAGGGCAACTTTGATATAATGAGATGGAGGGCTCCTCACAGATTACAGGGAGATGGGCAGAAATTTAGGCTGCGGCTCAAGCTGGGTTCTAGAAGCAATGAAGCTAGATTAGCGATAGAAGAACCATGGTTTTTAAATAGGAGACTCGCGGCTGGATTTGAGATTTTTCGAGAAAAATCGGACTACCAAAGCTCCTATTACGATGAGCTTCGTGCAGGATTCGAAGTTTATTTTCGAAGAAGATTATTCGAGCTTGTGGAGGGTAGATTATTTTACAGCTTTGAGGATGTTCTAATCGAAGATATCGAGAAAGGCAGCAAAACTAACTGGATAACGGGTGCCGGCGGTGATGGTGGAGATCCTGCTTATAACGCACAAAACAACGAAATCCAACGCACTATATCCAAAGTTGGTTTAACTTTAAGCCGTGATACGCGCGATGTGTTACTCTTTCCTACGGAAGGTAGTATTGTATCGATTCGGAAAGAGTTTGCAGGTGGAATTTTTGGTGGAGATGCTGATTACGGAAGATTTGAATTTAAGGGTGCCAGGTTTTTCAGTACATTTGATGTTATGGAGCAGGTACTGTCCTTGTCTGGCAGCACAGGAACTTTGGGTAAATTTGATGGTGGAGACGCAAATGTTCCTTTTTTCGAGAAGTTCTTTTTGGGAGGACCTTATAATCTTAGGGGTTGGGATTATCGTGATGCCGGCCCTAATGATCTCGTAGGAAATGAGCCAATTGGTGGTAATTCATTTTCTTATGCTAGCTTAGAATATACATTGAAGATAGCTGATCCTCTGAGATTTGCATTTTTTTACGATGGTGGCTTTCTTAGGCGTAACGATTTTAGGTTTACGCCTGGTAATGGCGATGAGGGGTGGCATGACAACTGGGGCTTAGGTATTCGAATTATGGTAATGGGGATGCCTTTGCGGTTGGATTTAGGCTTTCCTATGAGTGACCCCAGCGAAACAGGTTCCTCTTCTCAGTTTCATTTTTCTGGAGGTACAAAATTTTAACTTAGTTTATCTAAACTATTGTTGCCAATAAGCTCATTTATTCTTCAGTATACTATATATTATGAAAACTTTCTTTTCCCTATTCTTGATTACGCTACTTGCATCAACGCCCATAGTTTATGCACAAAAAATTGGAGTCGTTGATGTCCAAAAAGTTTTCGATGGCTACCATAAAGTCAAAGACGCGAGGACTAGGCTTGATAAATCAAAGAAAGTAGCCATGGAAGAACTGGAAATTTTCAGAGATGAATTGGAAACAATTGTTGAGGAGCTTCGAGAAATGGAAGAAAAATTGAAAAATCCAAACATTGATACTTCTTCTTTGAAATCAGTATACCAAGAAAAGGTAAAAGTAGCCAAAGAGAAGCAGGACGATATGGTTGCCTACGATAAAAGGGCAAAAGCAACGATTGCACAAAGGCAGCGAAACTTGTTGGTGGAACATCTGGAAGATATAAGAGGAGCGATAAAAAAAGTATCTTCGGCAAAAGGCTTGGACATAGTGCTTAATTCATCCGAAACTCAACTCGGCGTTTTTTATTCTTCGGATAAAACGGATTATACTGAGGAAGTGATTGTTACTTTAAACGCAGAGAAAAAGTAACCCCTTTTTACCTTTCAAGCTAAGCGAGAAAAGTGAGTCTTAGCATTAAAATTTCTGACCTACAAAAGTTGTGGCCTGAGTCAACTTGCTCAGGTGTAACATCTGTAGTTGAATTAACCGGCATTGCCAACCTCAATGATGCTAAAGCTGGAGACCTGTCTTTTTTAGGAAACCCGAAATACCGAAGTCAGGTTTCTGCTACGAAAGCGAGCGTGGTGCTTCTTCCCGATGAATATGTCGGAGTACCCTCTCAGGACCAGCTGTTTATTCGATTAGATAATCCTTCTCGGGCATTGGCAGAAGTGTGCAAAGTGCTTGAGGAAAAATTACATCCCTCCGATCCTCCAGGTATTCATCCTGCGGCATATATTGAACCATCTGCCAATGTTAGTGAATCTGCTTCTGTAGGTGCCTTCACCTACATTGGAAAAGATGCCATTGTGGGTGAATCTTGTAAGATTGGCACTCATTGTCATGTGGGAGCCCAGGCAGTGGTCGGAAGTAATAGCGTACTTCATCCAGGGGTAAAACTACTTAATAGATGTTACATTGGTACAGGAGTTATTATCAATGCTGGAGTGGTCATAGGATCTGAAGGCTTTGGCTTTGATCAAAATGAAGGAATTCATCAAAAGGTTCCACACCTAGGCAGGGTGGTTGTAGAAGACAATGTAGAGATAGGGGCCAATACTTGCATCGACCGAGCACGGTTTGAGGAAACGAGAATTGGGGAAGGTACCAAAATTGATAATTTGGTTCAAATTGGCCATAATGTACAGTTAGGCAAAAGATGCCTATTGGTCGCTCAAGTTGGTGTGAGCGGCAGTGTCGTTATGGAGGATGATGTCATTGCTGGTGGACAAGCCGGGTTTGCTGGGCATTTAAAAGTCGGGAGAGGAGCGAAAATTGCGGGCCAAGCAGGAATAACAAAAAGCGTCGAGCCGGGGGCATTTCTTAAAGGTAACCCTGCCCTCCCCTTTCACTTGGCTCAAAGGATTTCAGTATTACAAAGAAAATTACCTGAACTTTTCAATAGGTTTGCCCAAGAAAAATCTAAAGAGTAAGGAAAGAGATGCATAACGGAACTAATCTTAAAATTTTTAGCGGAAACTCAAATTTGCCCTTAGCAAAGGAGATTTGTGCTTATTTGGACATGGAAATCGGAGATGCATTGGTTACTTCATTTCCTGATAGTGAAAGTTTTGTAAGGTATAATGAAAACATTCGGGGTATGGATGTTTTTATTCTTCAATCAACTAACTCCCCCGCGAATCATAATATAATGGAGTTATTGATTATGGTCGATGCAGCACGACGTGCATCAGCTGCCAGAATTTCAGTTGTTATTCCTTTTTTCGGCTATGCGAGGCAAGATCGCAAGGATCAGCCGCGAGTTCCTATTACTTCAAAATTGATTGCGAACCTCTTAGTTGCAGCAGGTGCTAACCGTGTCTTGACCATGGATTTGCACGCACAGCAGATTCAAGGCTTCTTTGATATACCCGTTGATCACCTTTATGCTTCTCCAGTATTTTTTGATTACATGCGAAATCGAAATACAGAGAATATGACTATATTTACTCCTGATGTTGGCGGGATGAAAATGGCAAATGCGTATGCGGAGGTATTAGGCTGCCCTCTCGGATTTGTTGCTAAAAGAAGGACAGGAGCAAGTACAGTGGAGGCCACGAACTTGGTCGGTGAGGTAGAAGGTCGGGAGATTTTAATCATAGACGATATGACAGAAACTGCTGGAACATTAACTGCGGCAGCTAAACTTTTAAAGGAGCGTGGGGCTAAAAGGGTCTCTGCTGTAATAAGCCATTGTGTGCTAAATGACACGGGTCGCGAGCGATTACAGCAAGGCTATTTAGATGAGCTGGTTACAACTAACTCAGTAAATATGAAAGTGAATGATTTACCCATTAAGCAATTAAGCGTTGCTCCCCTACTTGGAGAAGCAATCCAAAGAACTCATACAGATAGTAGCATTTCTAGTTTATTTGAGGTAAAAGGCTTCTAAAGATTGAAAACTAGGAGTATTTCCAAACAATTACTTTGGCTAAATTCGCTTCATTGATTGTTGTGAATATGATAGAGTATGATGTACCCAAAGTTTAGCATAATTATAACCTGCTTCTTAGTACTTGGAGATTTTTGTCCAGGAAATAGCTTTTCATTACAAGTTGACGACTCGGAATTAGATCGTTCCTCCCAAAGCAATATACACAGCTATTCTTTGATTTTGAACAAATCCACTCCTGCTGTAGTTGCTGTAACTACACAACAGGTAGTAAGAAGGATGTATCCAGGTGGAGTCAGCAATCCTATAGAAGATTGGCTCAGACGTTATTACGGATTGCCTGGGATAAATCAGCCTCGTATTGAAGAGGAAAAAGTCCCCTCTGGAGTTGGATCAGGTGTAATAGTTTCGCCTCAAGGCCATGTGGTGACAAATGCACATGTAATTACGGACCCTAGGACTGGAGAATTGATGGAGGAAGTGGTAGTTCAGGTAGGGGGGCAGACCAAATACTCCGCTGAAATTATAGGTTATGACCACGCTACAGATATCGCCGTCCTCAAAGTTGAGGCAGAAGAAGAATTACCTCATGCAATATTGACGAATAGCGATCAACTCCAAGTTGGAGACATTGTTTTTGCTGTGGGAAACCCATTGGGCATTGGTATGACGGTTACCATGGGCATTGTTTCGGCAACTAGAAGGTCTGAGCTTGGAATACTTCGTGAAGAAGGTGCATACGAAAACTTTATTCAGACTGATGCTTCGATTAACCGAGGAAATTCCGGGGGTGCACTTTTAGATGCAAAAGGAAGATTGGTTGGGATTAATACTGCCATAATTTCACAAACAGGTGCCAATATTGGGATTGGGTTAGCTATTCCTGTTAATATGGTTAAAAGAGCCCTAACAGATTACCTAGAAGAAGGTAAAATTCGTAGAGGCTTTTTAGGGGTTTCCCTAGAACGAGGTCCTGATGGAGGAGCTGCAATAGTTGGGTCAGTCGTTTCTGGAAGTGCAGCGGCAAAGGCGGGTTTGATGCCAGGTGATAAAATAGTCAAAATCGGAGAAAAAGGCGTATCTTCAGTCAATCAAGCAAGGGTGTTAATTTCTCAGTCTTTGCCTGGTTCCAACATAACCATCGAAGTTTTCAGGCAAGGCTTACTAAAAAAATTGGAAGTAGTTTTAGGTTCAATGTCTGAAGAAAATGCTCCAATTCCAGGCATTCAGTTGTCACCGTTGACACCGGTAAAACGTAAGGAATTCAATATACCTGATGGCGTTCGTGGTGTTGTTGTTTCAGATTCAACTGGTGAAACTGAGACTTTTAAAAAAGGAGTTGTACTGGTTGAAGTCAATGGATCTCAAATCCTCAGTGTTGATGATGTGGCTCAGAATCTCTACTCAGGAATTAACCGTTTTTATGTATGGTACCGTGGTAAATACAGGTTTTTAGCCTATCGAATACCCTGATTTTCTAGATAACCAGCTTCTACATTCTCAACCTAACTTAACTACCGGGTTTCGTGGCAGGAATGTTTTGCAAGCTTTCTGGTAATTGGTCCGCTGAATAAGTCGGAAAATTCATTTTTAATAGCGAAGTAAAAGGCACGCCAAAATGGACTTGCTCTACACTACGGTCAACCAAGCTTACAGCAGCTAAAGATTTACATGGATAGAGCTTGATAATTTCAATAGCTTCCTTAACCCGGCCACCTTTGGTTACGACATCTTCAACCAAGAGAACACGATCATTAGTTTTAATTTTAAAATTTCTCCTTAAGGCCAGTTTGTCATCAACTTTTTCTAAGAAAATGAAACGTGAGCCAAGTTGCCTAGCAACTTCTTGACCTATTACTAAACCCCCCATTGCAGGTGCGATCACCAAGTCTACTTCCTGAGAAGGAAGCTTGCTTATAAGAAGTTTCGCCAATCTTTCTACTTTATCCAAATATTGGCAAACTTGAGCACACTGAAAAAAGAATTCACTTCTCAATCCCGAACGCAAAATAAAATGCCCCTTAAGCAAAGCTTCAGTCTCTTCAAAAATAGAAATCACTTCTTGGTCCGTTGAATTCATTTATTTTTATTAACAAATGAAATGAAATATTTCGAAGCAAATAATTAAGATATTTTACTGATTGACCTGCGGAATTTGGGCAAAGCGCGTTTGCACAATTAAACCCATACTGTATGATATCTATTATATGGTAAATTGGTCTAAAGAACTTTGGTTTGCATTACTGTTCTTAACAGTAGGATTTACAGTTTGGCCCTTAATGATATACTATTTAGGTTTAGCTCTCGGGTTAGAGTTTTTTACGATTACAACTTTACGAGTATGGGCAGAACAAATTATTTACGGCCCCTTGTCTGGTATGAGTCTACATTTTTTTCGTAGTTTGCTCATCCTTTTACTTCCTTATTTGCTATTCAATGTTCTTAGATTGCTCATACGACTATCCTCCGTGAAAAGTAATTCCAGGAACTAGTTGTTCACTAAATTTGCCTGCAGGTTGCAAAAATTCGCATATGCTCCATTGTGATCAATCAATTCCTCGTGTGATCCCTTTTCTACTATACCCCCATTTTCTAGAAAAATAATTTCATCGGCTTCTCGGATCGTGCTTAGTCGATGAGCTATAATAAGGGTGGTTTTATTTTTTATTAAATCATGCAAAGCATCTTGGATTTGCTTTTCCGTTTTTACATCTACGCTGGATGTTGCTTCATCTAGAATAAGTATGGGGGAAGATTTTAACATGGCCCGAGCAAGAGTAAGCCTTTGCTTTTCTCCCATACTTAGCCTTATTCCCCTTTCTCCAATTAGAGTATCCATGCCGTCAGGAAGGGAACTTACAAAATCCCATGCGTTAGCTGATATAAGTGCAGTTTTTAAATCGAGTTCACTCGCAGAACCAGATGCCAATAAGAGATTTTCCTTGATCGAGGTATCGAATAAAAATGGATCTTGAGAAACAACGCCTATTTTTTGTCTTAGTTCTTCAAGGCGAAATTGGTCAATATTAGTTCCACCTATCGTTATGCTCCCCTGTTCTACATCATAATACCGGAGTAATAAATTCGCTATGGTGCTTTTGCCTGCACCAGTTGGCCCCACGAGAGCAGTGGTAGAACCGTGGCGAAGTGTGAAAGATAAACTTTTCACAACAGGACTCCTTTCAGAATAGGAAAACCCAACATTAGAAAATATAATTGTGTGATTCTCTATAGGGAAAGTAGTGGGGCAATTTGAATTTTCAACTTCAATCGGAGCATCTAAAATCTCAAAAACTCGATCTCCAGATGCCTTTCCGGCGGCAATTAAATTATTTATTCCAACCAGCTGACGAATGGGTTCATAGAACATGTTTGTGTAGAGGAGAAAGGCAAAAAATTGCCCAGTTGAAAAACTTGGGTCAGTTTGAAGTAAGTAGGCACCCATACCTACTACCCCAAGAGTTCCTAAAGATGATGTGAAGCCGGCCCCAGGCCCCTGAATGGACCACCTATACATGGCTTTAAGTGAAACCGCTTGTAGCTCATAAGCTTTCTTAGCAAATCGTTTCTGCTCTATTGCCATTAACGCAAAGGATTGAATTAAGCGATTTCCCTGAATATCTTCGACTAGTATGGAGTTAAGCTCACCAGATTTATCTCGAACTTCCCGCCAATTTTTCTTTGAAACTTTCGCGTATTCATAAGCCATCCATCCTAAGATTGGGAGCGGCAGAAAAACGATAATAGCAAGCCTGGGCTCTTGTAAAAACATCATTGTGGTTACGCCTAACAATGTGAGTAGTGCGACAAGACCCTGTTCAGTGCCATCCAATATCGCTCTTTCGACACTCTGGACATCTTCTAGAACGCGAGATGAAATATCACCACTTTTTCTACGGTCATAAAAACTAATGGGTAGGCGAAGCAATTTCGTGTGTAAGTCTTGCCTAAGCCGAAAGATTACTCTCTGCTCAAGCTTATTATTTATTCGAATGCGGAAGCAATTTAACAACTCTCTAAAAAAGAAAATTGAACCAATAAGTATAATTCCAAATAAAAGAAAATTTCCATCTCCAATGCCTTGAGTGAACACCCTGTCCAATACCTGTTGAATAACACTTGGTGCCAGTACAGAAAGTATTGTCATCAGGAAAGCCAGCCCCAGGGTTCCCGCAAAAAGAAGTTTATGTGAGAAAATATAGGTGTTCACTCTGGAAATCACTCTTGTCTTTTTGGTTTTCTGCATGAACATATTCTGAATCGATTAAGTATTACTCAATTTAACCTTATTACAAACTTGGACTCAAAAATTATAAACGGACCAACAGGAGCCACTTTATTGGATCTTCCTTCGCCGTATGAGGCTCATTCTTCAGGGCTTTTGCACCTTCCCAGATTCCTTGCAAAAATCAGAAAATTCATTGATGGAAGCTTGCCTAAAAGTTATCAAAGAAATTTTACTAAAGGTTTTGATGGTTTCCTATGCCTCCACATTGGATTAGAGCCTGGCCAGATAATCGATTGTGTAAAACATACGAAAAGTGAGGAAGAATTGAATCAGGAATTGCAAAAATTATTTCCTGAAGACTTGAATGTGTACGAATGGAACCGCCGTCTAGTGCAAATTGGAATGAGCGATATGGCACTCGAAAAATTACAGGAAATCAAAAACGATTTGGGAGCATCTGACCGCGATGATTTGAAATCATTTGCGGATGTAATTGACTATGATGAACAAAAAATCTCTTAACTTTAAACTCGTTTAACACATAGCAAAGTCAAGTCATCCCGGTCTACGCTATCTGGGCTGTATTTATTTAAACTATTAATGACTTTTTGATTAATTTCCTTGGGAGTAGCCTTTGAATTCTCAGTAAGTTGGTTTTTAAGTCTTGAAAGCCCATATTCCTCTTTTTCAATGTTTGAGGTTTCTGTGACCCCATCTGTAAAAAGATAAAGTAAATCACCGTTCATAAAATCTACCTGTTTGTCCTCAATCAGACTGGAAAACAATTCAGGCTCAACCATACCTAAAGCCATTCCGTTACCCCTTAGTTCGGTCATATCGCCATTATTTTTGAGTAATAAAGCAGGCTCGTGGCCCGATCTTGCATAGTAAATGCTATTGGAATCCGTATCAATGATAGCTAAAAAGAGCGTGATAAACATATCTTTGCGAATTCTTGGAAAAAGTTCTTCATTCAGCAAAACTAGTACTTCTGAAGGAGAGCTCGCTTTATGTACTAAATGCTTTAAATGGGTCTGACATAGAGCCATGAGCAAGGAGGCAGGTACTCCTTTGCCAGAAACATCCGCCACGCAGACACAGTATTTGCTTTGAGATAGTTTATAAAAATCGTAAAAGTCTCCCCCAACTTGAGATGAGGGAATGTAACGAGCATCAATTTCCAGGCCTTTGCTTTGGGGAAAATCATGAGTTAGAAATAATTCCTGAACATCGTGGGCTAGTCTTAAGTCAGCATCCATGCGCGTCTTTTCAAATCGAAGGTTCATGGCATCTGAGTTCTTGATTGCCAAGGCAGCCTGTTCTCCAAGTGAGTTCACCATTGAGAAATCGATTTCGGTAAAGGGCAGTCCATTGGATGGGTTGGCAACTGCAAGTACTCCTAAAGTCTGATCATCATGAACTAGAGGAGAAAAAATCATTGATCTTACAGACAAGGATTTATCGAGGTGCTTTACAATTCTAGGATCATTTATGGCATTAGGCACAAATGCACCTTTTCCGGTTTTTGCAACTTGTCCAACAATGCCTTCTTCTGCTTCAAGAATTTCAGAATTCAATACTTTCTCAATAAACCTTGCTCGGGGCGTCCCTTTTTCCTCTATTGGAAATTTGATTTCACGCTGGGGAGGAAATAAGCCTTCAACCGCAACCCCTTTTAATCTTCCATTAGGAAGCCTCTCATAAATGCAGGCACTCATTGCCCCAGTGGTTATGACTGCGGTATGTACTACTCTTTGGTATAGCACCTCTTTTTGTACACCTTCGCCAATGGCCTCCGCTAAATTATGCATAAATTCAACGGCAATTTTTTTCTCCTCAGATAATTGATTTTTTTGCTCTTCTAAGATTTTTTTTGTCTTTTTCCAAAATCTGCTGACTAAACCCAAGATACTTAGACCTATAATGAATCCACCCCCAAAGCATATAAAAGAAAACATAAAATAACAGGTGATTGCTACTCCTCTTTTTTCTGTTCAAGGTATCCAACGACATCGGAAAAGACCTTCAGGTTTTTCTCATTTAAGCTCATGAGAGCTTTATGTGCTTTATAAATTGTATCTGAATTTGTGAGACTGCCATTGAGGTTTTCAAGTTGTACTGTATCCTTAACTTCGTCTGAGCTAATATCTGCTATTTGATGAATACCAAGATTACACACAGTTTCTAGGTTTCTCCCGCGTAAATTAAGTAAGGCAATGTTGCCACCGTTTTGAGATTTTCTAATTTGGAGAGCTACGCTGACCAAAATACCCAAAAAAGTACTGTCCATGCTGGAACAGTCTTCAAAATCAATGACATATCTCTTCTGTCCCTTTTTTTGCTGGTCTTCAAAGAACAGACGAAGAGGCTCGCAATTTAAGTAAGAGGCTTTTTCAAAAACCTTTACGAATGCCCTGTCTGGCGTGACATGAACTCGGTAATTAATGTCTGCGCCTTGCAAAGTTCAGCCTTTCATTCTATTCTGACTTTCCTAAACCCTTAGGCAATGAATAAGTAAAACTTATGAATTATACCAAATTTTAAACATGGAAACCCATCCAATTTAGCAAAGTAGCAAACGGCTTAAAGGGCTTGTTTTATTTGATTGAAATCAGGTAATTGTTTTGGGTCATCCGATGACCAAGCGAATGTTATATTCCCTTCAATTGAAACCACAAAAGCAGAACGCTTAGCTACACCTTCAAAGCCGATAAAATCTTCGTAAAGTACTTCATAAGATTTCGACACCATCTTGTTAAAATCACTTAGCAAAGGAAAGTTGAGATTTTCTTTAAGGGCCATGGCTTCTTGTGCAAAAGGACTGTCAACGCTGATCCCAAAAACCTTCGCGTTCAATTCTTCGTAGGCTTTAAGATCATCTCTTACAGAGCAAGCTTCCGCCATGCAGACACTAGTAAAGGCAAATGGGAAAAAGAGTAATACGACAGAACAATTTCCGAGATGTTCTCCAAGAGATACATCTTTGAGTCCGTCGGCAGTTTTCGTTTTGAGTGAGAAGTCTGGAGCACGGGAGCCAATTTCTAAGGTCATAATATCTTTACAATCAGGGTTAGAGGGTGAGGGTAAATTCGTAATGCTGTGAGACTTTCTTGCAAGCTGAATCATAATATAAAACACCCAAATGTAGTAATTCTTCGCTCGCAGTGCATCCGCAAATTATTTAAAAATTTTTCAGATGATTGCAAATAAGCTTCTGCAAAATACTGATACGGTTATTGGAAAAGATGAATTACTTGATAATCTCCAAGATGGTCGTAAATTAAAAATAAAGTTTGGAGTAGATCCGACACGTCCTGATTTAACCTTTGGTCATTTAGTTGTTTTTAATAAACTCAGACAGTTTCAGGATGCAGGTCACGAGACGATTTTATTAATTGGGGATTATACTGCTCGCATCGGAGACCCAAGCGGCAGGTCCGAGGTTCGGCCAGAATTATCTGAAGAAGAAGTCGCTCAAAATGCCTCCACTTATTTGGAGCAAGCATTCAAAATCTTGGATGAAAGTAAAACTGTGGTTCGTAGGAATAGCGAGTGGTTTGGGAAAATGAACTTTGGTGATGCACTTTCGCTTACTCGCAGTATGACAGTAGCGAGAATGTTGGAGCGTGATGATTTTGAAAAACGTTTTAAATCCAACCAACCCATATCCATGGTGGAATTTATGTATCCTTTAATTCAAGGATATGATTCCATTGTATTGCGAGCTGATGTAGAAATCGGTGGCAGTGATCAACTCTTTAACATGCTAGTTGGTAGGAATTTACAAAAGGAGGAAGGTTTGCCCCAGCAATCTGTTATTACTTTGCCATTATTAGTGGGACTCGATGGGTCCAAAAAGATGTCTAAAAGTTATGATAACTATATTGCATTCAATGATTCTGCTAAAAATATATTCGGCAAAATCATGTCGATTTCCGATGAAGTAATGTGGGACTATTTTAAGCTTTTACTCCTCAAGACAGACAAAGAAATTTTAGATTTGAGAGAATTACATCCTATGGAATGTAAAAAACAACTAGCCAATGAACTTACAGCTGTTTTCTATGGCAAGGATGTTGGGGTTCATGAACTCAATTCTTTTTCTCAGGTGTTTTCTCAAGGGCAGGATCCTGAGAATATGCCTGAAATCTCGATATCTAAGAATTCGAAAGAATGTTCATCTTTGCTCAACCTTTTAGCCGCAAGTGGAGAATTTGAATCGAAGGGGCAAATCCGGCGACTCTTTAAACAGGGAGCCATCAAGTTGAATGGAGAGAAAGTCGAAGACCCTGACCTTGATACATCCTCTCTTTCCAAAGATTCGAGCATCCTTAAGGCAGGAAAGAAGATTTTCTTACGCATTATTCCTTAATGCATCTTTTTTGATTACTTTTTTTACAAATTTAGCAGTTGGACTCCTTTTTTTCTTTAGCAGAGATAAGACCGTTCCTTGATGCAAAATTTTACCTCCGCCTTGACCTCCTTTAGGACCAAGTTCAATCAGGTAGTCAGCTTCGGCTATCAATTCAACATCGTGTTCTATGACAACCACGGTGTGCCCTTCTTCGACAAGTCTATGTAAAAGTTGAATGAGTTTGAGGATATCTTTGGGATGTAATCCAATTGTCGGTTCTTCTAAAACATAAAAATTTTTTTTACCATTACCTGATTTTCTACCTTTCAGCTCAATACCAGAAGAGAGTTCAGAGGAAAGTTTTAACCTTTGGGCCTCTCCCCCAGAAAGAGTGGGCGACGTTTGGCCTAAGCGTAAGTAACCCAGTCCTGTTTCCTGCATGATCGAAAAAGTTTCTTTTAATAATTCATCAAAGGAAAAGAAATCTAGAGCTTCTTCAAAAGTAAGATCAAGGATTTCAGAAATATCTTTACCTCTCCATTTCAAGTCCAACAACTCATCCTTATATCTTTTTCCCTTACATTCGTCGCATTCTACATATGAATCGGGAAGAAAATTCATTTCTAATTTTATTTTTCCTGCTCCCTTACATACCTCGCATCTACCTCCTTTTACATTGAATGAAAAATCACTGGATTTTATTCCACGTGCTTTCGCTTCAGGTAGATTTGAAATTAATTCACGAATACGAGTCCAAACCCCCAGATATGTGACTGGAGTGGAGCGGGAAGTTTTCCCAATTGGTTTTTGCGTAACTTCGATTGCTTTAGCAAAAATATTCCCATTTTTTAATTGAAAATCATCTGTTTGGATCAATGACTCATTTTCTTGTATCGAAATCTTTACACCCTTAAAAAGAGCACCCCTAATCAGGCTTGATTTCCCGGCACCAGAAACACCACAACATACCACAAGACGGCCAGTTGGAAGACTCAAGGCAAGGTTTTGTAGATTCCTGAATCTCACTTTGGAGAGCTCAAGGAAAGTTTGCCTAGAAGAATTTTTCTTCGATGGCAAGGTACGCCAGTTACCTCTTGTTGGATGAGGAATTGCATCAGCTAAATAATTGTTTTTAACAGCCTTTCTACCTTCTTGAAGCATTAGGTTTTTTCCGCTTTTAATAACTCGCCCACCTGCTTCACCGGCAAGGGGGCCTATTTCAATAACATAATCAGCTTGTCCGATTGTTTCCACATCATGTTCAACAACTATTAGGGAGTTACCTTTAGCCTGGAGTTTTCTTAAGGAATCAATTAATTTTTGATTGTCAGATGGGTGGAGACCAATGGAGGGTTCGTCTAATATGTAAAGCACTCCTGAAAGGTTTGAGCCGAGTTGACTAGCGAGTCTTATCCTCTGTGATTCGCCTCCCGATAAGGAAGCAGTTTCGCGATTCAAAGAAAGATATTCTAAACCAACATTCTCCATGAATTTTAATCGATCAAGAATATCAGGCAATAGTACTTCAAGCACAGGTAGCTTCTCTTTTGAAATGAGCAAGTTTTGGAGAAAGCAAGAAATCTCATTTGGGGTCAGACTGAGTAACTGAGGCAATGAATATGATTTTCGCCCTTTATTTTTTAAAAAAACATGCTTTCCCAATTTACTCAGACGGTCTCCCTGGCAAGCAGGACAGATCTGGCCATTTTCCAACCTCCACCAATCTCCATTGGCAGGCAGGTCTTCTTTCATCCAATCATAAATTTTCCCGTATCCACGACATGAAGAGCACCACCCTCGAGGGGAGTTCCAGGAAAGTAGAGAAGGCTCCAGATCAGGATAAGCTTTTCCAGTTGCAGGGTCATATTTACGAGTAGAAAACCAAATAACTTCAGAACTTGAAAGTTCTATTGCACAACGGCCCTGACCAATTTTTAGGGCGTAATTTACCGCAGCACTAAGGATGTGTCTTTTGGGTGTGAGATTCCATTTATTAACCACTACTTCCACATCGTGTAAGCTATACCGGTCTAGCCCTTGAAAAGATTGAGTGGGTATGATCTTACCATCGCAGCGAACTTCTTCAAATCCTTGTTCATTTGCCCAATTAACAAGCGGTTTGTGGTGACCTTTACGGTTTGTGACCAAGGGTGCGAGTAATCGAGAATTTTTACTGCCCTGAATTCTTTTAGCCAGTAAGCGAGAAATTTCTTGGGGAGTGGAAGAGACTAAGGGCTTCCCGGACTTCGGGCTATGCTGAACTCCTAGACGTGCATATAGAAGGCGGAGATATTGAGCGATTTCAGTGATTGAGCCAACAGTAGATTTTTTTGACCCTCGGTTTACTCTTTGTTGGATAGCAACCGTTGGTGAGATGCCTGAAATTTGATCCACTTTGGGTCTTCCGATTTGTTCTACGAATTGACGAGCATAGGAGGACATGGACTCGAGAAACCTTCGTTGCCCTTCTGCAAATATTACATCGAATGCAAGAGATGACTTTCCAGACCCTGAGGGTCCAGAGACCACCACAAATTGATTTGAAGGAATTTTTAAGTCTATGTCTTTGAGATTATTTTCTCGCGCTCCCTGAATAAGAAGGTCTTTTTTAGCACCATATTTTATGCCCTTAGAATTTGATCTAAGCACGGAGTCTGAAGCTTTTATTACCTTTGTTTTTGATTGATTAAAAAGGCGACCCGTAGGGGTGTTAAGAGAATAAAAGGAATGTGGAGGGCCTTCTGCTACAATTTTCCCTCCCAGTTTACCCGCACCAGGCCCAAGTTCAATGACCCAGTCAGATTGTTTGAGAACTGAAATGTGATGTTCGATCACGAATAAGGTATGCCCGTTGGATACAGATTTTCGCAGACAATTGATTAAACACTGAACATCAGAAAGGTGAAGGCCGGTGGTGGGCTCGTCTAATAAGAGAATAGCTGGAGAGGATTTCTTATCCAGTGGTCCCATGTATTTGGCTAGTTTCAGCCTTTGGGATTCTCCACCAGAAAGAGTGCTCAATGGTTGTCCCATTTTAAGATATCCTAATCCAAGCTCACATAGGAGAGATAACTTTTTCTTGGTTTTGGGCAAATGTGCGAATCGGGGGAGTGCTTCGTTTATTGTAAGCTCCAAGACATCAGCCACATTTAGACCGTCTAGCTTGATGCTTAGCAATTCGTCTTTAAAACGCCTGCCTTCACAGAGTTTGCAGGGTACAGACAAATCTGGCAGGAATTGCATTTCTACGGTCTCATAACCTAAACCTTGGCAAGTGTCACAGCGGCCTTGCCCTGCATTAAAAGAAAAATCAGAAGCAGAAAAGCCGGCCATTCTTGCAGTATCGGTCCTTCCAAATGCCTCCTTGATTGGGTTCCATGCATCGCTGTAAAGAGCAGGGTTAGAACGGGAAGATCGACCTATAGTTCCTTGGTCAATCATAACAATCTCAGAGAATGATAAATCGCTTTTCAGCCATCCACTTGGAGAGTTATTTTTTATTTCGGGGTAAATCAAGTCATGCAGAAGTGTGGATTTGCCTGATCCAGATAGACCCGCAATTGAAGTAAACTTACCCAAGGGTAGATCAGCTCGAAAATTTTTTAGATTATGGATGTTTGCATTTCTAATCTTAATAAATTTTTCAGATTTTGTATTTAACTTGGTGGTGGGAGGTGAAGCTTCTTTAGCTCTACCTGATAGCCACAAGCCTGTCTTCGAATCTTTTGCTCTTAAAAGTTGCGGGACTGAACCGCTGAATGTAATTGCTCCTCCTTTAACTCCAGGTTCTGGGCCAATTTCGATTACTTTATCAGCTGCTTTAATGACTTGGTCGTCGTGCTCGACAACGCATACACAATTACCTCCAGATGCTAAACCTCTTAAAATTTTGATAAGACGATTCACATCTTGATTATGTAACCCAATGGTTGGTTCATCTAAAGCAAACAGGGTGTCCGTAAGCCCTGCACCGAGGCAGGCGGTTAAATTAATCCTTTGAGTTTCGCCACCGCTAAGACTTCGGGACGATCGGTCCAAACTTAAATAGTCTAAGCCCACATCTTGTAAATATCCTAGGCGAGTCCGAATTGCCTCAAGTGGGAGGTCAGCCTTGGGGTCATTGCAAAGAGGTTGACCGTTTATTAATTCTAGAAGTTCAGATATCGGTAATGCGTACAATTGTGGAAGTGAGTAACCTTTCCATTTCCAGAGTTGGGGCTCGCTTTTGAAGCGTGTCCCTGCACATCCAGGGCATTCAAAGTAACCACGGTATTTTGATAGAAATACCCGCACATGCATTTTGTAAGATTTTTTTTGCAACCATTTGAAGAAGGAATGTATTCCATACCAACGATCATCCCCATCAATGTGTGAGGGGTCTCCATCCCAAATGAAAGATTTCAATTTTGCACTGAGCTTTTTCCATGGTTTGTCTGGGTCGATTCCAAAGTTTTTACAACTTTTTAATAAATCTTCTAAACAGTGACCGTATACTTTTCCTTCGAAGGGCTTGATTGCACCTTTTTTAATGGAGAGATTGCTATCAGGAACGACTAAGTTTGGGTCTATTTCAATTATTCGCCCAAACCCTTTACATTCAGGGCAGGCACCGACAGGCGAGTTGAAGGAGAATGAGCCCTGACTTAATTTCAAGTAACTTTTACCAGAGGCTACTGAAAAGATACCATCATAAAAAAAGATTTGGTGTTTTCCGCTTACTGACTTCGCTTCTGCCAGGCCCTTTCCGTGCTTCAAGGCGAGGGTGATTGCCTCTGTAAGCCTATTCTTCGATTTTGCTTTTACCAAAATCCGATCGACCACAACAAAAGCTTCCTCTTCGTCCCAATTACCTTTGAGGATATCTTCGATTCTGTGGTAATCCTGTTTCCAAAATATGCGTGCATGGCCCGCAGAAATTAAAAATTTAAGAAATTCATTTTTGGTAAGGCTGCCACGCTTTAAATTAAATCCAATGTAGAGTTGTTTCCCTGAAAATTTTGATAAGCAAGATTTAGCCTGAGTTGTAGGTGTCCGCTCCTTTAAAATTTTACCTTTATCATCTGGGTCATGAAGTTGGGCAACTTGTGAAAACCAAACTTTAAAGTAATCGCACAACTCAGTCATTGTTCCAACAGTTGACCTTGAGTTTTTGATGGTATTTTTTTGTTCAACCGCAATGGATGGACGGGCGTTTGTCATGGAATCTATTTTCGGTCGAGGCAGGGATTCCATAAATTGTCGAACATATGGGCTAAAGGTCTCCACATACCTCCTTTGTCCCTCCGCATGTAAAACATCAAAGAGTAGAGTGGACTTACCGGAACCACTTAATCCAGTGATCACGGTTAGTTGCCCAGGAAACAAATCTAAGTCTATATTTTTAAGATTGTTCTCCCTTGCACCTCGAAGCTGGATGGGTAGTAGTTTGTTCGACATCAATTATTCCTAAGGGAAATTAGATGTGGTACAAGACGCTATTTAAAATGGCGTCCCGTAGGGGATTCGAACCCCTGTTGCCGGGATGAAAACCCGGTGTCCTGACCTGGCTAGACGAACGGGACCAATATCCCTACCCTGTTTAAATCTTAAAATTTCGCAAGACGAATTTACCTTGAAGAATTCTTATCTCTAGAAGTTTGACATTATTTGCTCATACTTTACTTTTTAACCTTTGTCATGAAACCTACCTATAATCCATCTAAGTTGCGAAGAGCTCGTAAGTTTGGCTTCCGCAAACGTAATCAAACCAGTTCTGGTCGTAAAGTGCTGCAAAACCGTCGCCGCAAAGGCAGAGCTAAATTGACTGCCTCTGTTCTTCCTCGCTTCCGGTAATTTATTTACCTGCCCCTGCTCTGTGTGACTTTTTTCCTTTCACGGGCGGAAAGGCTATCTGCTACCAAAGAATTTCTTGAAGTAAAATCGCGAGGTTTCTCGGTGAAAACCGATCCTTTTTGGATGCAAGTGATGAAAGTCCGTTCAGGTGATAGTAAACTAGGGGTAATAGCGACTAGAAGATTGGGCAATGCTGTCTTTAGGAATAAATCAAAGCGGTTGGTTAGAGAACTGTTTCGCAAACATAAATCAAAAATTTCATTTCCAGTTCACTTGGTAGTTTTGCCTCGAAAATCCATTTTAAAAACCCCATTCCATCAGTTGGAAAAATGTTACATCGATGCCCTAAGTCGTGCATCTTTTAGAATATGAAGAATTATATACTTGGATTCGGTTTCCTCGTCCTCGCCTTTTATTTAATTTGGCAGCAGGGAAGCAATAATATCCAATATGACGACCAAAGATCAAACCCGGAGGAGACCGAAGAACTCCAAATTTTTGATGCGAGTGACAGAAATGTAACCAGTGCTAGCTCCATTTCAGCTAGTATTGGGGTTGATAATACTTTTGTGACTACGGTTGAGCTGGGTGAAGAGGAATTAACCAGTGCACTTAATACCGATCTTTCCTCAATCACATTTTCAAACCATACGGGAGCTATCCGTTCTATTCAGCTCCACCGATCGAATCGATTGAGTAAAGCATATGACTTAACTTTTTCTCGTAAACCATTGCTTGGAATTGCTTTTGAGGATGAATCTGGACGGTTATTACCCAAAGCCTTGCCTAACCCAAGAGAATTTGAATTAATTTCTAGCTCGTCTAATCGAGTTGTCTATCGATGGACATCCAAGGGTAATTTACAAATCGACCGGATTTACGAGCGTTCCGAGATTGATGGGTATGGACTTATTCATAAGACTGTTTTTAAGAGTCTGAGAGATACACCAATGGTGGTTGACCGAGTGAGAATGCATCTAGGTTCAAGTTTTCAAATCCCCAGAATGTACAATCCGTTTGATCAGGAATCTACTTACTTAAGCGTTGGGTATTACAATGATGGAGCACCTTTGGCGGAGGGTTGTTCTTGTGCAACATGTAGTGGAAGAATTGATGGAGAAAAGGAAGAATTCTTTCAGTTGAACGAGATGGGTCCTAATGGAAAGATAGAGCCCAGAAAATTATCCAAAGCGAAATGGGCCTGCGTTAATAACCAATTTTTTGTTAATCTTTTAAGACCTGAAACCGAACTTGGCGATTTTCGCGTTTGGGGAGAATCGGTCCAATCCACAGTTGATCAATCAGGTGATGAAATCCTTGGGATCAGCGGTGCAGTCTCTTTTCCATTAGGTATTCTTAAGCCTCAGCAATCCAAAGAATTTTCTTTTCAACTATATTCTGGTCCAAAAGATTACATTGAACTGTCGAAACTAGCCGATGAGCAAAATAAAGTTATGCAATTCGGAGTATTTTGGTGGATATCAGAACCATTGAGTTGGGCTTTAAACAAACTAAGTTCACTTTTGGGTAGTTACGGTTGGGGTATTATAGTTTTAACAATTTTAGTAAAATTGATCCTTTGGCCTCTTACTGCACAGGCTACCCGTTCGCAAAAGAAAATGCAGGCATTACAGGGTCCATTGTCGAAACTTAGAGAAAAGCATAAAGGCAGTCCACAAAAGCTTAATCAGGAGATGATGAAGTTTTATAAGGAACATAAAGTTAATCCATTTGCGGGTTGTTGGCCTATTCTCATTCAGATTCCCATATTTTTGGGTATGTTTTGGATGTTACGATCAGCTGCTGAATTATATGGGCAAGAATTTTTATGGGCTAAAGATCTTTCAGAGCAGGATAGTGTGGCAATGATTCAGGGTTTCTCCATTAATGTTTTACCCCTTTTTATGGTACTTACTCAGTGGTATCAAATGAGATTGAACCCGATGCAGTTAGGACCAGAAATGAGTGAGGCACAAAGGATAAATGCGAAAATGATGAGATTTATGCCATTTATGTTTTTGATTTTCCTCTATTTCTTCTCATCCGCGTTGGTACTCTATTGGACGATTCAGAATATTATGACCATTCTCCAAACACTGCTTACCAAAAATGTTACGATTCCAACATTAGCTAACGAAGAGATTAGCGACAGCCTAAATGGAACCGCAAACAAGAACAGATCAACAAAGCAGGTTTCGGTTCAAGATGAGCTTGATGATGATGAGAAAAAATCTAGAAATTTACTCGGCTTAAAAGTTAGAGGTAAGTTGGATGCGAAAGTTTTGGAATCAAAATACTTGGAGAGAATGAAAAATTATTCTCCTAAGCGCCTTAGTGCGATGTCCGAGCAAAAGCGTATTTCTGCGGAAAATAAGCGTGATAAGCTAACTGAGGCCTATGAACTTCTAAAAGAGAGACTGAACTAGTAAACTTGACAACTTTAGGTTTCTTTTTTTTCGGTAATATCTATGTCTGGACATAGCAAATGGGCTACCACTAAGCGGCATAAGGCTGCAGTAGATGCAAAGCGTGGCAAGATTTTCAGTGTTATAAGTAAAGAAATTTCACTTGCTACTCGTGATGGGGGAAAAGATCCTGAATTCAATCCCAGGCTACGAACCTTAATTATTAAAGCAAAGCAGGCGAATATGCCGGCTGATAATATTGATCGAGCAATTAAAAAAGGAGCAGGTGAGCTAGGTGGTGTAACGATCGAGGAATTGCTTTATGAAGGTTACGGACCTGGTGGAGTAGGCTTGATTGTTGAAGTTACAACTGACAACAAAAACCGTTCTGCTTCGGATGTAAGAAGCACATTCTCAAAGGGAGGAGGCAAGCTCGCCGGCGTAGGTGCATTGGCGTTTAATTTTAAACGTATGGGGCAATTCCTATTGGCTGCCGAAAAAATGTCAGAAGACGAACTAACAAATTTGGCCTTAGAAAATGAAGCAGAAGATGTTCTCGTTGAAGAAGAGCACTACGAAGTCTTATGCCAAACTGCTGATTTTTATAAATTAGCGGAGGCTTTTGCGAGTAAGGAGATCGAGCCTGATTCCTCAGAATTAGCTTATATACCAAACACTCTCGTTGTAATTGAGGAAGAAGATACCGCTCGTAAGCTTATGAATTTAATCGAGGCTCTTGAAGATTTAGAGGATGTGAAATCCGTCTTTGGGAACTATGACATAAACAAAGCTTTGCTTGAAAGGATTTCCTCTTAACCTTCCATAGTCGTACAGCCTTTGCGGCAATTATTATTTTTAAAAATACGCAATATTAATCTATGACTGATTTCTTGAACGGTTCCAGTGAAGTAGGCTTGGTGGAGGAGAAAACATTTACTTACGCCGAATCGTTTAATCTTTCAGGCGGTGGAACTTTGGATGGCTTTCAGTTAAGGTATGAATGTTACGGAAAGCTCAATAAAACTAAAGATAATGCAATCTATATCTGCCATGCCCTCACGGGAGATCATCATGTGGCTGGGGTATACGACGCCAATGACTCCAAGCCTGGATGGTGGAACCATGTTGTAGGCCCCGGGAAGCCGATAGACACTAATATTTTCTTTGTTATTTCATCGAATTGTCTTGGCGGTTGCAGAGGATCAACCGGCCCGTCAAGTGAGATGCCCGATGGTTCGGGCAGGCAATACGGGCCTTCTTTTCCTGATTTATCTATTAAGGACATGATTCGTGCCCAAAGGGCATTGATCGACCACTTTAATATTACTTCGTTACATGCAGTGGTAGGAGGAAGCATGGGAGGAATGCAGGCCTTGCAATGGATTGTTGAATACCCAGGCTTTGCCAAAAATGCCATTATTATTGCCGCAACTGCGCAACATAGCGTCCAAACAATAGCTTTCAATGAAGCGGGGCGACGTTCCATTATGGGCGATGTTGAATGGAATGGCGGGGAATACGAAAAAAGCTTAGGACCTGAGCAGGGTTTATCTGTGGCGCGTATGATGGCTCATATCACTTATCTTTCTGATGTTGGGATGGAAGAAAAATTTGGGGGGGACCGAAGATTGGATAACACCAGTGATTTTGAATTCAGCGTTCAGGGCTACTTAGACTATCAGGGAAGGAAGTTCATTGATCGATTTGATGCTAACTCCTACCTCAAATTGACAGAAGCCCTAGACCGCTTTGACTTGGTTGGTGAGCATGGACTTTCTCATGCAGTTGCGGATGTGGATACGAGAACCCTCGTAATAGCTTTTTCAAGCGACTGGCTTTACACTCCGGCACAAAACAAGCAAATCGTAGATGGCTTACTTAAAGCGGGAAAAGATGCATCTTACATAGAGATCGACCATTCCCATGGTCATGATTCATTCCTCATTGACTCCGGTCCGTTTTTACAGACTTTGGATGTTTTCCTCCAACCTGAGCGTAATGAAAATTCCGAAATCTTTAAGCCGGATGGTTTTCGTAAGTTAAAAAACCGCTATGATGTTAAAAAAGAAGCTGATTTTCGTGCAATTGACGATTGGGTTGGTTCCGAAGATAAAGTCTTAGATTTAGGTTGCGGCAGGGGTTTGCTTCTTGAGCATCTTAGTGATGTTAAGAAAGTGCGAGGGTTGGGTGTGGATTGGGAGTTGAATAATGGGATTTCATGCGTCGCCCGCAAAGTACCGATTTATCAAGAAGAAATCTTACAAGTCTTAGGTAACTGTGAAGATGAGTCATTTGATTGGGTAATCTTTTCGCGAATGGTTGAGTCACTACCCGAGCCCGGAGAAATTTTAAAACAAGCTTTAAGAGTTGGAAAAAAAGTAGCTGTAAGCTTTGTAAATCATGGATACTGGAGAAACCGATTAAACTTTCTTTTCAGAGGCAAGAGAGTCTGCAATGAAGTTTATCCTCACCAATGGGAAAGCAGTCATTTGAGTAACCATTTTTCCGTAGATGAATTTGAAGCTTTCTGCTTTCATCTCCAGTCAGATGGAATGAAGGTTAATTTGGGCAGGAAACTCTTTTACCGAGGTGATTGGGTCAAGTCGTGCTCTTTTTTACCTAACCTGCGCGCTGGACTTGCTATTTATGAAATCGTACATCAAGGCTAAATTTCATCATCTTTTTCCCTGATTCCAACGATAAGCGGACCCATATCCCCAAGCCAATCCTACAGCCAATCCTCCAGCATGTGCCCAGTTGGCAATCCCGCCGAAAAGACCTGTAAAGCAAAGCAGAAAGAAGCCAAACATAATGATAGCAACGGTGGGGTCTAAGCGAAACCCATCTGCGGGGTCAAGGCGTGTCTTTACCCAGACATAGCCAAAAAGGCCATAAACCACTCCTGACATTCCACCAAAAGCAGGGCCGGTGAGGATAAATTGGGTAAGGTTGGAAATAAGAGCGATCAGAAGAACAAAAGAAATAAAAAACTTTCCACCCTTCCTTTTTTCGATTTGGCCACCTAGATCATAAAGCCAAAACATATTAAATAATATGTGCATGAAATTGAAGTGCAGGAAGATTGGAGTGAAGACACGCCAAACTTCTCCAGAAAGAAACTCTGATAAATGACCGTCCATTTTTTCCGACATGAAAAAACTTCCCACAAGTTCTGTATTCCGTCCCATTCCAGAGAGCAAAAACACAGCCACACAGGTAATGATAATGGATAATGTAATGGTGCCAGTGGAACGGTCATGGCGTTGCCACTTTTCCCGAAGGTTAAACTCTTTAAACCTTTTCGGGCTTGAACCATTATTTGTCTCAGGTTTCTTTTCAGATTTATAATTGGATATGAACTTTTCATCCTCGGGGTTGGCCTGAAATTCATGGAGCAAAGAAATCGCCGAGTTCACTTGATCCTCTTCAGTAACCCA
>Ga0181553_10000686_pt1 | contig 29707 bp, 26 predicted proteins | sample 011ome_17_FD_133753 | JGI IMG/M metagenome (GOLD analysis project Ga0181553, IMG submission 133753) | Coastal salt marsh microbial communities from the Groves Creek Marsh, Skidaway Island, Georgia - 011502XT metaG (megahit assembly) | ecosystem: Environmental > Aquatic > Marine > Intertidal...
GCAAAAACAAGTCCTGCCCCACTCACCAAAAATCCTAAAACACCTACTACCGTGGTTCCTGGTATAAACAGGAGTTCTACCAAAAGTAAAACCAAGCCTATAATTAAGAGCGCACTTAAAACGAATAATTCCATAAGAGTCCTATTGAACTGCTACTAATCTACTAGAATCTGCTGAATACTTGCTTCAAAAGAAAAAAAACCCGAAAAACCCGGGTCATTTTTATTCTTTAAATAAGTAAATTAATAGGCCTTTGCGAAAAGCACACGCCCCACTGAAGGCTGACCACTGTAAATACAACTCCCTGATTCTTGGACTTGATCCAATGGGATGCATCGAATAGTCGCTTTAGTCAATTCTTTTATTTTTTCTTCTGTTTCTGAGGTGCCATCCCAATGCGCAGACAAAAACCCTGCCTTTGTTTCCAACACTTCCTTAAACTCCTCCCAAGAATTCACCTCGGTCGTATTTTCTATTCTAAAATCAAATGCTTTTTGGTAAATCTGCTCCTGAATCTCCTCCAAGAGTTTCCCAATTTTTTGAGCAATAGGCATCTCTTCCCATTGGAAAGATTCTTTCGTTAGCGTATCCCTCCTCGCAATTTCTAAAGTCTTATTTTCCAGATCTCGAGGCCCTAAACCAATTCGTATAGGTACCCCTTTCAATTCGTACTCTGCAAACTTCCAACCTGGCTTTTGCGTATCTCTATCGTCGTATTTTACACTGATACCCGCTTTTCGTAAATCTGCCATAATTTCATTTGCTTTCACAGAAATCAGAGTCAACTCCTCCTCGCCACGATAAATTGGCACTATCACTACCTGAAATGGGGCAAGTTTAGGTGGTAAAACTAATCCATTATCGTCCGAGTGAGCCATTATGAGTGCCCCCATCAAACGCGTGCTTACCCCCCAAGAAGTCCCCCATACATAATCCAATCCCCCTTCCTTAGTCGCAAATTTTACTTCAAACGCCTTGGCGAAATTTTGCCCTAAAAAATGAGAAGTGCCTGCTTGTAACGCTTTTCCATCTTGCATCAGTGCTTCTATACATAGTGTCTCATCTGCGCCTGCAAATCGTTCATTCGCTGTTTTTTTACCCTTCACTACTGGAAGCGCCATATACTCTTCTGCAAATTGAGCATACACATTCATCATTTGCACAGTTTCTGCCATTGCTTCTTTTGCAGTTGCATGCGCAGTATGCCCTTCTTGCCATAAAAATTCTGTGGTTCTCAAGAACAAACGCGTTCGCATTTCCCAACGGACCACATTTGCCCATTGATTTACCAACAGTGGTAAGTCACGATAGGATTGAATCCAATTTTTATAAGTACTCCAAATAACGGTTTCCGAGGTAGGTCGCACAATGAGTTCTTCTTCCAACTTAGCTTCTGGATCTACAATTACCCCTGAACCATCTTCTGCATTTTTAAGACGATAATGGGTAACGACTGCACACTCTTTGGCAAAACCTTCCACGTGACTCGCTTCTTTACTCAAAAAAGATTTCGGGATAAAAAGAGGAAAATAAGCGTTGGTATGCCCCGTTTCTTTGAACATCCGATCTAATTCAGCTTGCATTTTTTCCCAGATAGAGTACCCATAGGGCTTGATGACCATACACCCTCTTACTGGTGAATTTTCAGCTAAATCTGCCCTTTTAACTAATTCATTGTACCATAGTGAATAATCTTCACTGCGTTTTGGAAGTCCTTTACTCATTTACTTGTTGTATAAGGAGAAATGTATTTAATTTGATCAATAGGAAGTACAAATATAACCCAAAAAGTGCAACCTCTGCTTGATCATTTCGTATATCCAAGCAATAAACTACTTCGCCCATGAAGAAATTAGCTGTTATTTCCGCCTCTACATTGTTGTATTCAGTTGCACTCGTCTCCTGCACTTCCTCCAAACTTGCAGTGAACACATTTGAAGACAATTTGTATTTCATGTCATCAGATGTAAAAAAAGCTACACAAAATGCTGTGGCCAACAACCAGCCTGGTACATTTCAAACCTTAGCGGAAGCAAAAGTCGTTCCCCAGGAAAATTTTAGTGCCAAAAACATCAACCCAGAATACCTCTCTCGTTATGGGCAGATAAATACTTCCGACGAGGATATCATCTATTTCGAAGAAAATCAAGTCTCTAGTACGGCTGAAGCTCCAAACATTGATGTTTACAATAGCTTCAGAGTTTCCAATTTTAATTCGGGATGGGGAAATACTGGTTTCAACAATGGTTTCAGCCCTTTTGGAATAGGAATGAGTCCATTTGGTATGGGTATGATGGGCTTTAGCCCTTTTGGAATGGGAATGATTGACCCTTTTTGGGGACCAAATTGGGGTTGGAGACCAGGATTTAATGTGGGCCTGAGTCTAGCTTGGGGTAGACCTTTTTATACCTCTATGAATCCTTACCTCGGTTGGGGTGGATTTTATGACCCATTCTGGGGAGGTACTAACTGGGGATCTCCTTGGTCTTGGGGAAGACCCATTTATACAACTGGCCCCATCGTCATCCTATCAGGAAGTGAAAATAGCAATCGGAAGGTGGTTTATGGCGCAAGACCAAGTCGAGGTGCTTCCATGAGCGGTGGAAGTAGGGGTATAGCCCAGAGTATTGGTGCTCCTAGTACGGCACGTGCTCAAGCCAGAGAAAACATAGCCAATTCAACTGGAGCTTCTCCAAGGAGGTTAGGGGCTTCCGAATCTTCTCGAGCTGCTAGTCGTGATTTTAGCACTTCACAAAACGATTACTATTCTTCAGGCAGAAGCCGCATGGCAACTTCTCCAAGAAATGTAAATTCTCCCGCCTCTGCGCGGAGTGCCTTCTCTCCCAATAGAGTGTCATCACAAGCTGCAACCCGTAATTCTTCCCCTACAGTTTCAGGTAGAGGTTATGCTACAAGCCCATCTCGAAGTGCTTATTCTTCAGGAGGAGCAATGTCACGACCAGCTTCTACAAGTCCATCTTACAATAGATCTTCTAGTGGAAATATAGGTTCAAGAATCTCCAACTCAGGAAGAAGTTCAAACTCGACTTTCTCTAACGGTGGTTCTACTAGATCTAGTGGTTCAAGTTTTAGCACTCCCAGTAGGAGCAGCTCAGGAGCTGGAGTAAGCACATCAAGAAGTTCAAGTGGGTCCTCAGGCAGCACTAGCTCAGGAGGGTCCAGAGGAAGGGGGAATTAATTCCCCTTTTTTTTGGTGAAAATTATCCGAAAACCTTCTCTTTTTCGTTATTAATCCAACTTAACTCTATAGTTGATGCGATTACTTACTTCAATTTTCTACTTGAGCACCTTTATTACTACTTCTGCACTAGCACAAAGTGGATATTTCGAAGATGCTCTACGTTTTAGTAAAACCATCCCTTCAGGGACTGCCCGAATTGTTGGGATTGGGGGTACCCAATGGTCTCTTGGGGGAGACATTTCTAATATCACCGGAAATCCAGCAGGTCTTGGATTTTATAGAAGCTCAGAAGCAAGTTTGAGTTTGGGCTACGAGCTTTGGTCTTCTGATGCATCTTACTTAAATCAGTCTAAATCCTATGACAACAGCGATTTCTCACTTCCAAATCTTGGTTTTGTAGGGGCAAACCCAAAAAATATTCTTGAAAAAGGAGCCTTTAAAGGTGGGGCATGGGGTTTCAGTGTGCAACGAATCGCAAATTTTTCAAATCAATTTGGATACTACTCAGACTTTTTAGGGGAAAGTTCAATCCTTGATTTTTATCTGGATGATGCTTTTGGGATTCCAGAAAGCCAAATTGAAAATCGTGGATTAACCGGATTAGCCTACCAAACCTATCAAATCAATCCTGTACTTTTTGATGCAGATGGTACCCCAATTGCCAACCCTAGAAATTACGATTCTTTTATTTTGGGACTCCCATTTCAAGATGAAACTATCACGCAGGAAGGAAGTGCAAGTCAAATTAGTTTTGGCTATGGGGCCAACTTCAACCATAAATTCTTTGTTGGTGGAAGTTTAGGCGTTCGGTCCGTAGACTTTTCTTCCATCAAGGTTTATAACGAAGAGTTCACAGACCAGCCACTGCTCAGTTCGTCCCTCCGCGAAAGTCTTTTTATTAACGGTACTGGGGTAAACTTAAATCTTGGGCTTATTTACAAGCCAATCGATTATTTAAATCTGGGGCTTGTTCTCCAAACGCCTACTTGGTTTGCATTGAATGAGGAATATGAGGCAAGTATGACTGCAGAGTATGACAACTATTATTTTGAGCCTGAGGATGTAATCTTAGGTACCCAAACCTCCTTATCAGACCTTTTTTTGAGTAATTTTGGCCTCAGGACCCCTTTAAAAGTTGGAGGTGGCGCTACCTTCTTTTTTGGAAAACATGGTTTTATATCAGCAGATGTAGATTGGGTAGATTATCGTGGTGCGCAAATTAGTTCTAAAGATTTTGACGTAGATCCTGACAACTTCGTAATTCAAGACATTTACACAAGCACCGTAAATTACCGATTAGGTGGGGAAGGAAGGTTCAATAATTGGAGAATACGGGCTGGATATGCGCATATGGGAGATCCCTTTCTTTCAAGCGCTGAGCTTGACCAGAGTTCCCAACAACTTTCGGCAGGATTTGGAGGACAATTTAAGGCTTTACGTGTAGATGTTTCCCTTGTAAGCCGTAGTTTCACTTCTGTGTATAGAAGCTACCAGGTATTGGATTCCAATGGATTTAATTACGGTCCATTAACGGAAATTAAAAACTCAATTACTTCCGCGCAAGTTACGATTGGAGTTAACTTTTGAGTTTGGATATCAACTCAACCAATAACAGCTCAGCTGAAAAATCGTCACCGCTGAGCTTTATTTTTGCTTGGTTGTAGAAATATTCGCGAGAAACCCACAAAGATTTGAGTTTTAAGGTGATCTCCCCTTGATCTAAGCCCTGAAACAAAGGCCTTTGGTTAGCCTTTGACGATTGTAAGCGACGAGCTATTGAATCTAACGGGACATCTAAATAAACAGAAATCGAGTTGGAATTAATGAAATCCATGTTGTCATTGAAACTAGGAGTCCCTCCCCCAGATGCCAATATAAAGGAGTGACTCTGTAGTAAGGTTTCCTGCAGTACTAAGGACTCCCAATCTCGAAAAGTCCCCTCCCCATGGATTGAAAAAATTTCAGAAATTTTGAGTTGGTACCGATCTTCAATCAATTGATCTAGGTCTAAAAATTTAAATCCCAATTCTTTAGCAAGCTGCTTACCAAAGGTACTTTTACCCGATCCAGGTAATCCTACAAGAACAACTTTTAATTGTTTATTCATCAAAATAATTCAAGGATCTCCAGTGCCTCTGGAGTAGTGTTGTGATGGTATTTTTGAACTACTACCCCATCCTTCAAAATCATGATTCCAGGATTGGCCCGCATGATAGTTTTTACAACTGTAGCATCTGCTTGTAAGCCTTGGATTTTCCATCCAAACTTGGCGATAACGGCATCGATTTCCTCCTGTGTAGCAGCAGCCATAAAGACGAGGTCGACAGGAGCCTTTTCAAGTGAAGCAAACAGCTGGCTAAGTTGATCCAGGTTTTTAACGCTCATTTTGGACAAGTTACTACTGAGCAGAATGACCTTATTTCCTTTAAACAAATCTTCTGCTTGATCGCCCGTTGAATTCCAGGCAGCAAAATCAGAGATCTTTGGTAGTGCCTCAGGATTATTTAGAGTCATCTCCACAAATTCATACCCTTCGTCCGTAGGGTATTGATCTAAATACACTACCTCCTCTCCTTTTTTCATGACATACGTATATACCATAGGTTCAGAAGGCTGCATATTGACCGGGATATTCACGCCTATTTTGTAAGCACGGAAATCAATAAATGGTAGGTTTTCAATCGCATATACCGCCAAGGCAAGAGAGAGCGCCAAACTTAGAACAGCCGTATAATTTGCCCAGCGAGGGGCATTCATGGGGAGATCCTTCCTGAAGTAGAATAGGAAAGAAATCAAAACCAACAAAATAATGTCCTTATAGAAGGATTCCCAAGGGGTCAATTTGATCGCATCACCAAAACAACCGCAATCGGTCACCTTATTGAAATAGGCTGAGTAAAAGGTTAGAAAAGTGAAAAAGAGAATCATTAAAGCTAGGGCCCATACGGTCTCTTTTAGCCGTACTCCTATCAAAAGCATGATACCCAACGCCACTTCAAAAACTACTAGAAATACGGCAAGCGGAAGCGCATAAGGCTTTAGTAAGTAGAAAAATGGTGCAATATCATTGGAAAATACATCAAAATACTCTTCCAACTTGATGGCTGTGCCCACAGGATCATTCACCTTAATCAAACCAGAAAACACAAAAAGACCTCCAACTAATAGCCGAAGGATCCAAAAAAACACCTGCTTATTCATGATATCCTAGTTTAATCAAACAAAACACTGCATAGTTGATCATATCCTGGTAATTTGCTTCTATACCTTCTGAAACCAAGGTGGCACCTTGGTTATCTTCTATTTGCTTGACCCGAAACAATTTCATGAGTACAATATCGGTCATAGAACTGACACGCATGTCTCTCCAAGCTTCACCATAATCATGGTTTTTATTTTCAAGTAGCGCTTGGGTTGCAGAGGCCCAGTGATCGTAAAGTGGCTCCAAATCACCAAATGGGATTTCCATTCGCTCATCATCTGCCAACGAAAGCTGGATTAAAGCAATCAAGCAATAATTAATAATCCCTACAAATTCATCGACAATAGGGTCATTTACTTTTTGATTGCCCTTCTCTTGAATTGACCTAATCCGCTGAGCTTTGATAAAAATTTGGTCTGTCAAGGAAGCAAGCCTTAAAATTCTCCAAGCGGTACCGTAATCCAGTGTTTTCTTCCGAAACAGTTCTTTACATCGGGCGATTACTTCCTTATATTCGTTGCTGGTCTGTGTTTCCACACTTACTTTAGTTAAATTTTACTTTTCTACGATGCATTCTGCTACCGAAGATAAATTATTTCCTCAAAAATATACATTTCAAATCAAGGGATGCCTATACTCCTTGAAGAAACCTAAAGTTATGGGAATCCTCAATCTCACTCCTGATTCATTTTTCGAGGGAAGCAGAGTGCCAACAACGGAGAAATCTGTTTTGGTAGAAGTAGAAAAAAAGATTAGTGAAGGAGCTGATTTTTTAGATTTAGGAGGATATAGTACACGGCCTGGGGCAACAGCTATTTCTATGGAAGAAGAAATTGCTAGAGTAATCCCTGCAGTAGGTACAATTAAACGACAATTTCCTGAAATTCTGCTTTCGGTAGATACTTTTCGTTCACAAGTAGCCAAAGCAGCCGTGGAAGAAGGGGCCGATTTAGTGAATGACATTTCAGCAGGGAATTTAGACCCTGAGATGCTCCCGTTAATAGCCCAACTCGACGTGCCTTACATCGCCATGCACATGAAAGGGACGCCTCAAACCATGCAATCACTATCGGACTACACGGATCTTGTTCCGGAGATTTTAGCATACTTTTCAAAAAAAGTTGAACAATTCCGAAACTTTGGCATTAAAGATGTAATTATTGATCCTGGATTCGGTTTTGCGAAGACTATCACTCAAAATTTTGAGCTATTAAAGGAATTAAAGTCCCTAAATCGATTAGGTTTACCTGTTATGGCAGGGGTTTCTAGAAAATCTATGATTTATAAAACCTTGAAAATCAGTGCAAATGAAGCATTAAATGGTACTACTGCGCTTAATATGTTTGCTTTAATGCAAGGAGCTAATATATTACGTGTGCATGATGTAAAAGAAGCCAAAGAAACAATTCAACTATTTGAACAATTATACCCTTGAATTTTCTCTTCAAAATAGGATTTTTAGATATCTCCATCGTCAATATCATAGATATCGCGTTGGTAGCAGCCCTATTGTATCAGGTTTATAAACTTCTAAAGGGCTCTGTTGCGATCAAAATTTTCCTAGGATTCCTATCCTTGTATTTGATTTACTTATTGGTTCGTGCAGTCCGAATGGAGTTATTATCCATTATCCTTGGCCAATTTATGGGAGTAGGTGTTATAGCTGCTATTATCATTTTTGCACCAGAAATTCGAAAATTCTTACTATTACTAGGCCGGTCTTCCATTTTTTCTGATGACAATGTATGGAAGGATATTCTCTTTTTCTGGAAGAAAAAAGAGAATATAGGATTCAATATTAGCCCAATAATTGACGCTGCCAAAGTACTTGCAGGATCTAATACAGGTGCTTTAATTGTAATTACCAGCACGGTGGAACTAAAATTCTATGCTGAAAGTGGAGATATTCTTGATGCAGAATTATCCAAACGACTTTTGATATCGATTTTCAACAAGCATAGTCCTCTTCACGATGGAGCAGTAATTATTCACCGAGGAAAAATTAAAGCTGCTCGTTGTATTTTGCCTGTTACCGAAAGAGAAGTGCCTGCACAGTTTGGATTAAGACATCGGGCAGGTATAGGAATGTCCGAAGCAACAGACGCACTTATTTTAGTGATATCTGAAGAAACTGGGCAAATTTCGATGGCTAAAAATGGAAAAGTGCTGCACAATCTTTCGTTCCAAGAAGTTCGGGAAATCATAAACGACTACCTCAACAATGAGGATTTGTACGACCGATTTGAAAATCTTTCTGAGTACGATTATGCAAATAAAAAAAAATTAACACCAAAAGTTAGTGGGTAAAAAATAGGGATGATTACTCATCCCTATTTTTATTTTAGGTAGTTGAAACCTTTTTTTAATTAGATCAATCACCCTATTTTGAAGTGGAATTCGCGGCAACATGGCTGAGAAACTTACATCAAGAAATTAGGGGGGTGCATTATTGAATTACTCCAAGTTCTTTCCCTACAGAGATAAATGCCTCGATTGCCTGGTCCAAATGCTGCTGTTGGTGGCCTGCAGAGATTTGCACACGAATTCTCGCTTGGCCCTTGGGTACCACAGGGTAATAAAACCCAATGACATAGATCCCTCTCTCTAACAATTTTTCAGCCATTTTCTGAGAAAGAACAGCGTCGTAAAGCATGATTGGCACGATGGCATGTTCTCCCGGTTTGAGGTCAAACCCTACTGCTTCCATTTTTTCGCGGAAGTAGCGGGTGTTTTTTTCCAAAGTATCCCTTAGTTCGGTGGTTTCTGAAAGCAATTCAAGAACTGCCAAAGACGCTCCTGTAATAGATGGAGCTAAGGTATTGGAGAATAAATAAGGTCTAGATCGTTGGCGTAGAAGCTCGATGATCTCTTTTCTACCTGAAGTAAATCCACCAGACGCTCCCCCTAAGGCCTTACCCAAAGTACCGGTAATGATATCAATCTTACCCATGACTCCTCGATGTTCGTGCACTCCTCGACCGGTTTTTCCCATAAAACCTGTAGCGTGACACTCATCTGTCATCACTAAGGCTTGGTATTTCTCGGCCAAGGCAACGATTTTATCCAATTGAGCAATAGTGCCATCCATAGAAAATACCCCATCTGTCACAATAATCTTCTGTTGTGCTCCCGCTGCCACAGCATCCTGAAGTTGCTTCTCCAAATCCTCCATGTTATTGTGATCGTAACGGTAACGCATCGCCTTACAAAGTCGTACCCCATCAATAATGGAGGCATGATTTAATGCATCTGAAATTATGGCATCCTCAGCCCCAAAAAGTGGCTCAAAAACACCTCCATTAGCATCAAAAGCAGCAGCATACAAAATGGTATCCTCTGTACCCAAAAATTCAGACAGCTTTTTCTCAAGTTCTTTGTGGATATCCTGAGTTCCACAAATAAAGCGAACAGAAGACAAACCAAATCCATGTGAATCGATAGCATCTTTTGCTGCTTGAACTACTCGAGGATGTGAAGAAAGCCCAAGGTAGTTGTTGGCACAAAAGTTCAATACTTTTTTACCCCCAGTGGTGGTTATTTCAGCAGCCTGTGGAGAGGTAATGATACGCTCCCTTTTGAATAAACCGGCTTCCTCAATAGCATTTAATTCGTATTCTAATTTAGGTTTAAACTGCTCGTACATGATCGATTGATTTAGGGTTTGGACTTGGCAAAAAATTAAATTCCGCTAATCAAAAATCCGGTTAGAACAGTTGAATTTTATTATTTTTGCGCTAGTAAACCCAAATATAAAACAAAAACCCTCATCACTACTAGGGCTTTTTTGAAACACCAACCTATGGACAAAATCCTTGTTATTGGAGCAGCTGGGCAGCTTGGCTCAGAATTAACCAGTTCGCTTGCAGATCAATTTGGTGAAGATAAAGTGATTGCAACTGATTTAAGGGCCACTGCTTTCGAACAGTTTCCCTTCTGTAGGTTTGAGGTATTGGATGTGATGGACAAGGATGCCTTGGGTGCATTGGTGATGAAAGAAAAGGTGACACAGATTTACCACCTTGCTGCAGTGCTTTCCGCTACCGGTGAAAGAAATCCACAGTTTGCTTGGCAACTCAACATGAACAGTCTGCTTCATGTGTTGGATCTCGCAAAAGAATGTGGCTTGGATAAAATCTACTGGCCTTCTTCCATTGCAGTATTTGGCCCCAGCACCCCAAAAGTCAACACTCCGCAGTATTGCGAAAAAGATCCAAATACAGTTTATGGAATTAGTAAATTGGCAGGTGAAGGTTGGTGTAAGTACTACTTTGAAAAATATGGAGTAGACGTGCGTAGCCTACGCTATCCAGGATTGATAGGCTACAAATCCTTGCCTGGTGGAGGTACCACAGATTATGCAGTGGATATTTATCACAAGGCAATAGCAAAGCAGCCCTTTACTTGTTTTTTGAGAGAGGATACCTATCTACCCATGATGTACATGCCGGATGCTATCAAAGCTACCTTAGATTTCATGAACGCTCCCAAAGAAGCAGTCAAAATTCGTTCGAGCTACAACCTCGCAGGCATGAGTTTTTCTCCGAAGGAAATCTTTGCAAGTATCAAAAAAGAGGTCCCCAACTTTGAAATTAACTACAAGGTGGATTTCCGTCAATCCATTGCAGACTCTTGGCCAGACAGTATCGACGATAAGAATGCTAGAGCGGATTGGGGCTGGAAACCTTCTTATGATTTAGATAGCATGAGTAAAGATATCCTTGCAAACTTACCTAGATTTTTTCCAATATGGTACTGATTCTTTAGCAATTAGAATTTTGGCCTTCGAAATTATTTTACTTCAGCTTTGCAATTATCTGCTCAGGCACAAAACCCAACGTAATACTTCCGTCTGCATATTCAATCAAAGGCCTTTTGATGGCGCTAGGCTGTGCCATCAAAATTGGAAGTGCGGTTGACTCATGCTTCAAGGCTTCCTTCTGAGCATCGTCTAACTTTCTAAAGGTTGTCCCCTGGCGATTGATTAATCCATCCAGGCTAGTTTTGGATAAAAAGCTTCGGAGCAGCTGAATGGTAGGAGCCTGCTTTTTGTAATCTAGGAATTCGTAAAAAACCCCTTTTTCTTGCAAGAAAGCAAAGGTTTTCTTCATCGTATCGCAATTTTTAATTCCGTAAACTTTCATAATTTCACTTCGATTAATGAATTTCTTGCATACTTTCTTCATGCGCTTGAAGGACCTTTCCAATCAGTTCGTCCGTCAAGGCAGTAGATAAAAATAGACTTTCAAACTGAGAGGGGGCCAAATAAACCCCTCGCTTCAGCATGCTTTGAAAATAACGACCAAAAAGCGAGGTATTGGATTTTTTTGCTGATTCCAAGTCAGTTACGGGTGCTGAAGTAAAGAACAAAGAATACATACTCCCCAATTGATTGAGGGTATAGTCAAACCCTAGCTTGGCATTAATTTTCAATATTCCAGAGCAGAGTTGATTTCCAATGGATTCTAATTGAGCATAGACTTCGGGATGCGAGTCAAGGTGTCTTAGCATAGCTAATCCAGCCGCCATTGCGATGGGATTTCCAGAAAGTGTACCTGCTTGGTAAACAGGGCCTGCTGGCGAAACGAAGTCCATGATCTCTTTTTTTCCACCATAGGCACCCACTGGCATCCCTCCACCAATAATTTTACCCAAAGTGGTCAAATCTGGAATTACACCCAAACGTTCTTGCGCCCCACCTTTAGCCAATCGAAATCCTGTCATCACCTCGTCAAAAATTAAGACGATTCCCTCACGGGTACAGATTTTACGTAGTTCTTTCAGGTAATCCTCTTGCGGTAATGTTAGCCCCATATTCCCTGCAACGGGCTCTAAAATTAGGGAAGCGATTTGTCCTTTATTGGCATCTACTAAGGCTTCAATCGCTACTAAATCATTAAAAGGAGCCAATAGCGTATCCTTAGCCGTTCCTAAAGTCACTCCCGGAGAATCGGGGTGTCCCATCGTAATCGCCCCAGAACCTGCTGCAATTAGAAAAGAATCCCCATGTCCATGATAGTGCCCTTCCATCTTGATAATTTTATCTCTTCCGGTGTATCCTCTTGCTACCCTAATCGCAGACATGGTGGCTTCGGTACCCGAGTTGACCATGCGTACTTTTTCAAGAGAAGGGACCATTTTCACCAAGAGTTCAGCCATTTCTACTTCACGACCTGTCGGTGCACCGAAGGAAGTTCCATCTTCCATGGCACGAATCACTGCCTCCCGAATTAGGGGAGAATTATGACCCAAAAGCATGGGACCCCAACTATTGATTAATTCAATGAAAGAATTTCCATCCTCATCGTAAATAAAGGCTCCATCTGCCTTCTTAATGAAGATGGGCTCACCGCCTACAGCACGAAAAGCACGAACGGGAGAATTGACTCCTCCAGGGATAAAATTTTTAGCATGGGCAAAGAGCCTTTTGCTTTCAGAAATTTGCATGAGTTAATGTAATGGGATCAGTTCTCCAGCTTCGAGTTTAAAAACTGGGGAATAGCTATTGTTGTTTACTTTTTGAAAATTAAATCCCCAAGTAAGTCGACCGGCCTGGTAGCCTTTTTGATTTAAACTAGGGCGAAGATCAAAATCACTTGCGAATTCAGCATTAGTAAATACCCAATGCATTAATTCTGCTCCCAACAGAGCGTTGGTTGAAGGGTATTGCAAATGTTTTTCATAATACAGCTCTTGAAAAGTCTCTATATTTTCTGAATGGAACCGTGGCGTATTATTTGAGATAAAATAAAAATTAGGAAATTCAAGCATCTCGTAATTGGAAAAATTAAAAGCTAACCAAGAGTCCATCACTAGTAAGGGGACATTTGTCGTTATGCTTTCCATCAATGAAAAAACAGGTTGAGCAAGTGCTGGATCATCAGAAAGTAGAATTACTTGATTGATAGCAGGCTGCTTCCCAATTTGTAAGCCAAGGTTTTGAAGAAAACTGGCTACTGACTTAGAATCTATTTGTTGAATTTTCAATAAATCAAAGCCTTCGGCTTTTAACTTATTTTGGAGAAGCATCCCTAGTTGTTCGTCTCGTGAGGAAGCACTGAAGCCAACAGCTACTTTTTTACCCATATTTTGAGTTTTCAATGCTTTCACAATCCCTTCGGCTAATGAATTCAAGGAGGGTCTAAACAAATAGCTGTATTGGTTTCCCTCAAAACGATCACCAAGGTTGGAGAGGGGATGAATAAATGGAATATGCTGTGCCTCAGCAAAAGCGCTGATCAATTCACTTTCTTCTGCATAAATAGGTCCAATTATTACATCTGCAGCAAGTACTGTAGGGTCTTTGACGAGTGCGTTGAGGTAATTAAGATCCCTTTTGGAATCGAAAGTATGCAATTGGATAGCTTCTCCTTGGGCTTTGAGTGTAGCTACTTCCAAGGATATTCCTTGGTAAAGTTCGAATAAGAAATTGCTTGACTCCAAATTGGAAATTACCTGTTCTGAACTTGTAGTGAACGGAAGAATTAATACCACATCCAACACTTTATCTTTTAATTCGGATCGGGTACCCGATTGAATTAGTTGGTTGAGCGTGTTTCTTTCGGAAGCGGACATGATGGATTTACGATGCAAGCCATAGGCCAAAGCAGCTGTGAATCCTTGGTTTTCTTGAAACTCATCCAAATGTGTAATCAAAAAACTAGGCGAGGAATTTTGGAGATATTCAAACGTAGCGCGATTTGCTTTGCTCAAAAATGGTTCGCGGGTAAGCTCCTTCAATGCTTGAAGGCCTGCTAAAAGTTGATTATTTTGGAAGTAAGCCAAGGCAAGAAGGTAGGTTGCCTCATCGGATTTATTCCAATCTTTCCCCTTCAGGGAGGCTAACAATTCAATGGCCTGAGGAGCTTGTGTTAGTTGAAGAGCAGCTTGTGCGCTATGAAAAGTAGCATAGTACGAAAGGACCCCATAGTTTGCTTCATTCAAAAATGGAGAAAATCCCGCCTTTGCTAGCATATATTCTTTGGAATTTAAATCTGATTTTGCTTTGATATAGGCAGGAGGCAGCTGTTGGGCTATGGCTAAAGCAGTAAAAAAAATAAAGGAAAGAACAAGTAGGACTTTTCGCATAAGCGCTGTTTGGGAGTTCGCAGATGATTCTATCAAAATTAAGTCATTTTTTTTAATCTGAAACGAGGGATTCATCCCCACCAAATTAATACCGTGCAGCAAGTAGCAATTGCAGTTCCTTATGACTCAGCCCAAATTTCTTTGCGAGGAAAGCATTGGTCAAGCTACCTCGGTAAGTGTAAACTCCTTTGAGAAACCATTTGTAGGTAAATATCATTTCCTCAGCGCCTCCTAGGTCGTTCATATGAAGTAAGATGGGCGTAAAAATATTGCTAAGGGAATATGAAGCCGTACGGGCTACTCGAGAGGCAACATTGGGCACACAATAGTGAATCACCTCATGGACTCGATACACTGGGTTTTGATGGGTAGTCATGCGAGAGGTTTCAAAACAACCCCCTTGATCGATTCCTACATCAATAACAATGCTCCCAGGAATCATTTTTCCAACCATTTCTTCGGTTACTACAATTTTATTTCTACCTTTTTCTGCGCGCAAGGCACCAATTACTACATCAGCTTCTGCAAGCGCCTGAGAAAGGCTTGCGTTATCAATGGTGGCAGTTGCGATCTGTTGTCCGAGAAGTTGCTTGATCCGTCGCAACTTATACAAGTGATTGTCAAAAACTTGGATGTTTGCTCCCAAACCAAGGGCGGTTCTTGCAGCATATTCAGCCACAGTTCCCGCACCAATAATCACTACTTTGGTTGGTGGGACACCGGTTAACCCCCCTAAAATCAACCCTTTACCCTCGTTTACACTAGAAAGATATTCCGAGGCAATGAGCATCACGGTACTGCCTGCTATTTCAGACATGGCACGAACGACGGGCATCCCTCCCACTTTATCTTCTAGGTATTCAAAAGCTAATGCTGTAATTTTTTTTGAATTAAGAGCTTGAATGTAACTAGGTTCTTGTTTTTCAAGTTGCAAGGCTGAAATTAAGCATGCTCCCTGGCTCATGACTATGATTTCTTCTTCGGTAGGCGCATTTACTTTAACCACCACATCGGCGGCAAATACTTCCTTCGAGGAGTAGGCTATTTTTGCTCCCGCATCTGAAAACTGTTGATCTGTGAATTTGGCACGCTCTCCAGCTAAGGTTTCTACGAGTACGGTGATGCCATTTTGAGTCAAAATACGAACCGCTTCAGGGCTAAGAACTACCCTTTTTTCCTCTGTTGAAATTTCTTTCGGCATTCCCAAAGTGATGGGTTTCCCTCCTTTTTTTAGGGGAGCGGGAGACTCTTTTGGGATCAATCCCACAGCAGCAATTCCAGACAATTCAGTGGCCATCTTGATGGTGGTGAAGGGTTAATAATCTTCTAGTTTCGGATTCAATCGTAAGCTCAATTAGAAAATAGCGGTCAGGTAGTAGGGCTCCGATGTTTTCAGCCCATTCTAGCCAACAATAATTACCACTATAAAAATACTCTTCTATTCCAATATCCAATGCTTCCATAGGATCTTCCAATCGATAAAAGTCAAAATGAAAGATTGGCCCATTGGAATAGGTTTGGTATTCATTTACTATCCCAAAGGTAGGGCTACTTACCTGATCCGTTACCCGCAGGGCCTTTGCTAGTGATTTGATAAGTGTAGTTTTACCAGCACCCATTTGCCCCTTGAAAACCCATACTTTTTCCACCCCAGCTTCTTGTAGTAGTTGTAAAGCTAATTCGTCAAGTTGTGACTTGTCGTAGGAAAAAAAACTCAAAATTTTCAGCGTTTAGATCGCAAATGTACAATAGGAATAATCATTTCCTCTAGAGAAATTCCACCATGCTGAAAGGTATCCTTGTAATGATTTACATAGTGATTGTAATTATTGGGGTAGGCAAAGAAATAATCCTCTACAGCAAATACATAGGTAGACGAAACATTTAAACGAGGGAGTTGAGCTTCCTGTGGATTACGAATTTCAAAAACCTTTCCTGACTCAAAGCTTAGATTTTTTCCTTGTTTGTAACGGAGGTTGGTAGTCACATTTTTATCACCAACAATCCGGTAGGGTTTATTTACTCGTTTTGTCCCATGATCGGTAGTCAAAATCACCTCTCCACCAGCGTGTTGAATTTTTTTCATGAGTTCAAATAAAGAAGAGTGCTCAAACCAACTCCGGGTAAGCGAACGGTATGCCGACTCATCGGGAGCAAGTTCCCGAATCATTTTCATGTCTGTTCGCGCATGTGAAATCATATCTACAAAATTGTATACTAAGACTGTAAATTCATTTTGTGCCAAGGAATGAAATTGATCCAAAATGGCTTTCCCTTCGTGCATTTGTAAAATCTTGTGGTAGGAAAATTTTACAGGAAGTTTATTTTTCTCAAGATTAAGCTTGAGCCAGAGTTCTTCGTTTTTATTCTTTCCTTCATCCGAATTTTCATCTTCCCAAAGGTGAGGGTAGCGACTAGCCATCTCTGCCGGCATCATTCCAGAGAACAAGGAATTTCTAGCAAAGGCGGTCGTGGTGGGAAGGATACTGTAATAGCTTGATTTTTCTTCTACATGGAAATAGGGGCTAAGCAAGGGTTCAATTTCCTCCCATTGATCTAGCCTAAGATTATCTATCAAAATAAAAAATAGGGGCTTTTTCTTTTTTAAAATAGGAAATACCCATTCTTTTAGAACATGTGGTGAAAGTAAGGGAGCATCTTCCTCGGGATGGGCTATCCAATCCAAGTAATTTGCTTTTACGAATCGACTGAAAGAAGAGTTAGCCTCCGTTTTTTGAGCTTCAAGCACTTCCAACATATTTTTATTTTCAGTTCGATCAATTTCCATTTCCCAAAAAGTAAGCTTTTTGTACAAATCAGCCCAGGCTTGGGGGGTATATGCTTCATTCAATGCTTGGCCAATTTGCCTAAATTCTTGTTGGTAATTTTTGGCTGTCCTCGTATCAATGAGTTGTCTATTTTGGAGGATTCTTTTAACAGAAAGCCAAATTTGGCTTGGGTTAAGGGGTTTGATTAAATAATCTGCTATTTTGCCACCAATCGCCTCATCCATCAATTGTTCTTCCTCGCTTTTGGTAATCATGACCACAGGAATCTGAGGCTTTAGTTGCTTTATTTGTTGCAAGGTCTCCAACCCTGTCATACCTGGCATCATTTCGTCTAAAAATACCACATCAAAATTTGCTTTTTCAACTTCTTCTATAGCATCTATACCCGAATTTACCGTGGTAATTAGGCATCCTTTTGCTTCTAAAAACAAGAGGTGTGGTTTGAGTAGGTCAATTTCATCGTCGGCCCACAAGACTTGGAATTTTTGAGACATCTTTCTTCCCTTTTCTTCTAAAATTATAATTACTTTTGAGTCAATCAAATCCGTGCTGATTGAAAAGCCAGAAAATCCTCAATGATCCCGTTTATGGTTTTATCACCATACCTAGCGAGTTAATTTTTGCCATCATTGACCATCCTTACTTTCAGAGATTACGCCGAATTAGGCAATTGGGTTTAACTGATTTTGTGTATCCTGGTGCCTTGCATACCCGGTTTCACCATGCCTTGGGTGCCATGCACCTCATGAGTATTACTTTAGACAACCTCCGAATTAAGGGAACTGAAATCACTGAAGAGGAATACGAGGGTGCTCTAATTGCTATTCTTTTGCATGATATTGGACATGGTCCTTTCTCTCATGCCTTGGAATATAGCTTATTAAAAGGGATTCCCCATGAAGAACTCTCTTTACTTACCCTAGAATTACTCAATTTAGAATTTGGTGGACAATTGTCCTTAGCACTTCAGATTTTCAAGAATCAGCACCCTAAAAAATTTTTAAATCAATTAGTATCCAGTCAATTAGATATTGATCGGCTAGATTATTTACAGCGTGATTGTTTTTTTACTGGGGTATCAGAAGGAACTATAGGTGCAGATCGGATCATCAAGATGATGGCGGTAAAGGAAGATCAACTGGTCATTGAGGAAAAAGGCATCTACTCCATAGAGAATTTTTTGAGTGCACGAAGGTTGATGTATTGGCAAGTATACTTGCACAAAACGACAGTGAGTGCAGAGAAAATGCTCATCAATCTGATTCAGCGAGCCAAAAAATTAGCCCAAGCGGGACGCCTATTTCACGTTACCGAGGAGATGGCCTACTTTATGAATCATGAAGTCAGCCTAGAAGATTTTAAAAATGACAGTAGCTTGTTGAAAAAATTTTTAGAATTGGATGACTTCGATATTTGGGGAGCAATTAAACTTTGGAAAAATGATGGGGATTATATTCTTAAAAATATTTCACAAATGCTCTTGACTCGGAGACTCTTCAAAATCAATTTAGCGAATGCCCCATTTTCCAACCTTGAAATTGATCAGTTTCGTTCCAAAGCATTAAAAAAGCTTCAAATTCCTGAGGAGGATTTAGGTTATTTTTTTTCTACCGGAACGATTAGTAATTATGGGTATTTGGAAAAAGATCGAATCTCTATATTAACTAAGAAAGGGGAAGTCATCGATGTCGCAAGTGCTGCGGACCTACCAAACATCAAGATAATGAGCAAGATGGTAGAAAAACATTACGTATGCCTGGCAAAAAGTTTAATTTTGCCCTTCTAAACCGCTTTCGTGTCTATGGAATTTTCGTTGAAACAACTTGCTGGTATTTTAGGTGGAACTGTGGAGGGGGATTCTTCGCAAAAGGTGAATCGACTCGACAAAATCCAAGAAGGTCAAACTGGGAGCATTGCCTTTTTAGCCAATGCCAAATACGAAGCATTTTTATACGATACAGCAGCCACAGCGGTGATTGTATCTGAAGATTTTGTACCTAACAAACCCTACAAAACTACTTTGATTCGTGTCAAAGATGCCTATTTAGGATTTACCACTTTATTGGAAACTTATCAGCATCTTCAACAGAGTGCTTTAGTAGGTGTCGAGAATCCCAGTTACCTCGCCGAGAACAGTACGATGGGAGAAGAGGGTTATCGGGGTGCTTTTTCCTACATCGGCAAAAATTGTAAAATTGGGAAAGGAGTTAAAATTTATGGGCATGCTTACATTGGAGACCGAGTAACTATTGGTGATGGAACCATCGTATATGCTGGTGCAAAAATTCTTGCTGACACCCAAATTGGTAGTCAGTGTGTTATTCATGCAGGAGCAGTACTGGGATCAACCGGTTTTGGATTTGCTCCACAGGAGGATGGTACTTACAAAACTATTCCACAGATTGGAAATGTAGTGCTCGAGGATCAAGTAAGTATTGGAGCAAATACGACTATCGACCGAGCAACGATGGGCACAACCTTAATCCGAAAAGGCGTAAAAATAGACAATCAAGTACACATAGCACACAACGTAATCATAGGAGAACATACCGTTATTGCTGCGCAAACTGGTATTTCGGGATCAACAGAAATTGGAAAATACTGTGTCCTTGCTGGAAAAGTAGGAATAGCTGGGCACCTCAAAATTGCCGATCATACAAGCATTGGTGGAAATACAGGAATTAATAAATCAATTAAAGTTCCAGGAAGGTCCCTTTTTGGATTCTTAGCCATGGATTTGAGAGACTTTCTTCGCTCCTATTCAGTGTTTAAAAATCTGGATGATCTACAAAATCGCGTTCAACAACTCGAAAAAAAAGGGTAAATTTGAGGCCCAATTCTCGTTTTAGCACGTAACAAATGACAGTTAAGCAACATACCATTCAAAGGCAGGTGGAATTATCCGGCGTAGGGCTGCATACCGGTGTGGTATCCAACATGACTTTCCTTCCTGCTCCTCCAAATCATGGAATAAAGTTTCAGAGGATTGATTTAGAAGGTCGTCCTACGGTCGATGCAGATTGTGATTTGGTGGTAGATGTGTCGAGAGGCACTACTTTAGAACAAAATGGAGCTCGAGTCTATACAGTGGAGCATGTTTTGGCTGCATTAGTGAGCATGGAGATCGACAATGTCTTGATTCAATTAGACGGACCAGAACCACCAATCATGGACGGGTCCTCCATTCAGTTCATCGAAGTATTGGAAAATGCAGGATTGGAAGAACAAAATGCCTTAAGGAGATTTTTTGAAGTTCAAGAAACCATACAGTACAAAGATTCCTCCAGAGAAGTGGAAATGGTGGCTTTGCCTGCGAGCAATTACCGAGTCACAGTTATGGTAGACTACAATTCTCCTGTTCTAGGTAGCCAACATGCTTCCATTACAAACATCAGCCAATTTAAATCAGAAATTGCTTCCTGCCGAACCTTTTGTTTTCTTCATGAATTAGAGATGTTGTACAAATCAAATCTCATCAAAGGAGGAGATTTGAACAACGCCATAGTCGTGGTAGACCGCATTGTAGAAAAAGAAGAATTGGCTCATCTCGCAAAGATGTTTAACAAGGAGTCGGTAGAAGTAAAGAAAGAGGGAATCCTAAATAATGTGGATTTACGCTATAAAAACGAGCCTGCTCGCCATAAGCTTTTGGATGTGGTTGGAGACTTAGCCTTAGTGGGTAGACCACTTAAGGCACAGATTCTAGCTGCCCGACCTGGGCATGCAGCCAATGTAGCCTTTGCTAAAAAATTGAAGCGGGCAATGGAAAAAATGGGGTCTACCCATATTCCCTATTACGACCCCAAGCTTCCTCCTGTAATGGATATCAATCAGATTAGCAATATTTTGCCTCACAGGTATCCATTTCAACTCATCGATAAAATCATATATTTGGACGAGAATGTAGTGGCAGGCGTCAAGAATGTCACTATGAATGAACCATTCTTTATGGGGCATTTTCCTGGCAATCCAGTTATGCCTGGCGTCATGCAAGTTGAAGCCATGGCCCAAACTGGCGGGATTTTAGTCCTCAGTTCTGTAGAAGATCCAGAAAATTATTGGACTTATTTCCTAGGAATTGAAAGTTGTAAATTTAGAAAAATGGTCTTACCAGGTGATACTATTGTTTTTAAATGTGAACTTCTCGCACCCATTCGAAGAGGAATTGCAAAAATGAAAGGGGAGGCTTATGTAGGAAATACCCTTGTTTGTGAAGCCGTGATGACCGCAAGCATTACCCGAAAAGAGCTATGTTGAGTCCAATGTCGTCTATTCATCCCGGAGCCCAATTAGGCCTAGGAGTACATGTTGACCCATTTACCATGATTCATGAAGATGTGGTCATCGGAGACAATACTTGGATTGGTTCTAACGTAACCATTTATCCTGGGGCACGGATCGGAAAAAATTGTAAAATTTTCCCAGGTGCCGTCATCGCTGGGATTCCACAAGACCTTAAATTTCAAGGAGAGGATTCAACAGTTGTAATTGGTGATCATACGACTATACGAGAATGTGTCACCATCTCACGTGGAACAGTAGACAAGCAAACCACTGTAGTAGGAAGTCATTGCCTTTTGATGGCTTATGTCCATGTGGCACACGACTGCGTCATTGGGAGCCATGTGATTGTGGCAAATTCTGTTCAAATAGCGGGGCATGTTGTTATTGAAGATTGGGCAATTATAGGAGGATCAAGTGCAATTCATCAATTTGTAAAAATTGGAATTCACGCCATGATTTCTGGTGGTTCCTTAGTGAGAAAAGATGTTCCCCCATTTACCAAAGCAGCACGAGAGCCACTCACCTATGCAGGAGTAAATTCTTTAGGTTTACGAAGAAGAGGGTTCTCTAGTGAAACTATTTCACACATCCAGGAAGTTTATCGCTATTTATTTTTAAATAGTTTGAATAACAGTAGGGCATTAGAGGAAATTGAGATTAACCTCCCTGCCACCAAAGAGCGAGATGAAATATTGAATTTTATCCGTTCCTCAGAGCGAGGGGTTATGAAAGGCTATATCAACTAGCATGTTTAGGGTCAAAATTCAAAAGGCCTCCAAACGCTTTCAGAACGAATGGGTTTTTAAAAATCTAGATCTAGAGCTAGCTTCAGGCACTACAATGGCTGTTACCGGAGGTAACGGATCTGGTAAATCCACCTTATTAAAATGCCTTTCCGGTGCAATTCCTTTAACAAACGGGAATATTGAATTTGAGATAGATTCAAAATCGATTGCTCAAGAAAACTGGTTTCGAACACTTTCCATAGCCACTCCTTATCTTGAATTACCCGAAGAGTTTACCTTGGTAGAAGCTTTAAACTTCCATTTCCAATTTAAGCGTCCATTGAATCAATGGTCAAGTCAGGAAATAATTGAAGTTATGGGTTTAGAAAAACATCAAAATAAATTTATTTCCCAATTTTCTTCAGGTATGAAGCAACGCGTAAAGCTTGCTCTTGCACTTTTTTCTGAAGTTCAATTGATTTTATTGGATGAGCCTACCAGCAACTTAGACAAGCAAGGAATCGCTTGGTATACAGACTTGGTTGCTCAGTATACTTTGGATAGAATTTTGGTGATTTGCTCTAACGAACCCAGAGAATACACGTTTTGTGAAAATAAAATAAGGATGGAAGATTTTAAATAATCTAATTGGCCCGTATTCTTATTGCATCACCTTCAATAATTAAAAAGTATGATTTATCCGTAATCGTACTAGTAGCATAAAATCTTGTTGGATTAATTCGTGTAAATCATCAAATGACGACTAATCAAAAGATAAGAAGGCTACTTTAGTGTTATCAAAGTTACTCCAGCGCCACCCCGATCCGCATGTTCATCTTCCAATTTGCCTACTTGGGACATGGATCTAAGTAAATTTCTAGTAACCTCTCTTAAAATACCATCTCCCTTACCATGGACAATTCGGAGATTTTTTATCCCTAACATAAATCCCTCGTCAATAAAGCTTTGGATCATAGGAAGCACTTCTTCTCCCCTTTTTCCACGTAAATCTAAATTGGTGGAGTAGTCCATCATCTTTGCAGTTGTCTGATAACTACCCCGCTTCTCAATAGATTTTAATTCTTTTTTCGCAGTATTCTTAGCAATCTTCTCCAACCGAGAAAGTTTAACAGTAGACTTTAGGTCACCTATGAGTAAATCTGCGTCCTTGTTTTTTAGGAGTAATACTTCGCCTATGGCACCATTATCCTTGAGGCGAACCCAATCTCCAAGCTGAATCTGGCCCCCTACCACTTGGATTTCAGGATCCTTTAGAGTTACTTTTTCAGGCTTAACTTCCTCTTTAAATACATTAAGCTCTTTTCGGAGATTTTTGGTCACTACCTTTTCTGCTTTCCCTTCCTTAATCTCTCGAATCACAGATTCAATTTTTTTATTGGCCTGATCCAAAAGAGATTTTGCTTCTAATTTAGCTTCTTGGATGTATTGTTTTTTGGTTTGCTCCAACGTGTCTTTCAAAAGACCATATTCCTTCAGTTTGGCGCTGAGAAGACTTTCCTTTTCTTTGATCTCCTTTAGTAGCTGTGCGTATTGATTTTTTTCGTTTTCCAATTGAGTCAAAAGCCGATCATACCTGACACGTTCCTCACCGATCTGCTGCTTCGCATAGGCGACAATTTCTTTAGAAAGCCCTATTTTTGAAGCAATTTCGAGTGCGAAGGAGGATCCAGGTTTGCCGATTTCCAATTGATACAAGGGCTCAAATTTTTCCACATCGTAACGCATAGCGCCATTGACTAGTCCCTGCTGCTTCTCGGCAAGTTGTTTGAGATTACCATAATGGGTGGTAATCACCCCATAGGCTCCCAGTTTGGCCAAAGACAGTAAAATTGATTCTGCAATTGCTCCTCCAAATTGCGGCTCGGTACCCGTCCCAAATTCATCGATAAAGAGGATTGTCTTCTTATTGGCAAACTGGGAAAAGTGTTTCATGCTCATCAGGTGTGATGAGTAAGTGCTTAGGTCATTTTCCAGACTTTGTTCATCTCCAATATCAATGAAAAGATGATCAAATAGGGAACAATTGGAATCCGGATGCACAGGAAGGAGAAGACCACACTGCAGCATGTATTGAAGGAGTGCTACCGTTTTCAATGCCACGGATTTACCTCCAGCATTGGGCCCAGAAATTAGCAGCAACCGCTTCTGGTGATCTAATTTTAGATTAAGTGGAACCACTTGTTTTCCTTGTGCCTTTAGGGAAATCTCCAAGATTGGATGCCTTGCATCATACCAAGAAAGCCTTCTTTCCTGGGTAAGGATTGGCTTCACACTGTTAGTCTTTAAAGCAAAGCGAGCTTTAGCACGGATAAAATCAAACACTCCAAGAAAATTAGTTGCTTTACGGAGTGCAGGAATATTTGGGCGTAGTTGATTTGTAAGTTTTGTCAGGATCCGAATGATCTCCCGCTTTTCCATGTATTCAAGGTCTCGGATCTCATTATTGATATCCAAAGCCTCTTCAGGCTCCATAAATACAGTTTGACCTGTTGCGGACTCGTCATGAATAAATCCGCGTAGTTTACGTTTATTTTCTGCTGCTATTGGAATCACCATTCTACCTCCCCGAATAGTCATGGCTGAATCATCGGGTACAAGCCCTTTGGCTCGTGCCTCTTTGAAAACACGTTCCATCACTTTCCTCAAACGACTTTCTTCATACAGGAGTTGGGTTCGAATTAATTGAAGCTCCTTGGAGGCATTACTCCTCAATTTGCCTTTCTCATCCAGCACCTGATCAATTTCTCGAAGTAATTTTAAATCTAAATCAAGAAGTAACCCAAGCAATGCTTTCAATGTAGGATAAGAGTCCCCAAATTTTTGAAAAAAAGAAATACATGATTGAAGGGTATGAAGAGCTAATTTAATCTCCTGAAATTCATCTTGTTCCAAAAAAGCACCTTCCAACTTTGCCTTTTCTAGGTAAGGATTCAGATTCGTAAAATGTGAGGAAGGAAATGGTTCTCCAGCAAGCAGTAGCTGACGAAACTCCTCCGTTTGGTCTAATAGCCTTTGAACCAGTCCAAAGTCCTTCGAAAAAGTAATTTGATCTACATACCCTTGCCCCAAGGAAGAAGTACATTCACCCTTGAGGAGTTCTTTTATTTTAATAAAATTAACTTTCTGCTCTAAGTTACTTGGGTACAGCATTTGGCTTACTCCTTGGTCATTAGGTTATTTTCAAGTACTACCAGCGAATCAATGATACGGGCATAAATACGGTCCATTTTTTCAGCATCCTCTAAGTAATAGACCATACTTTTAGTAAAAACCGAATCATTGACTCCATGTTTTAAAAAAATATCCTTTTCAAGTAAATGGTAAAGGACTTTGGAGGAATCATAGGAAATGGGTAATGTACTTGCCTTTCCTTCCGCAACTTGAACATCTACTAGGATGGCCACCATCACGTCTTCCGACAAAAATTCTTTTGAAGTAGAACTCTTATTGCATGAATAAAGCAACAGCAGCGTAAAAATGAAAAGTAACCGATTCATCACAAGTCAAAATTAGTTTTTTTTAACGGATAAAAACGAGTTCTATAGTCCTACTTAAGTTTTAATTTTCGCCACAAGACTTTAACTTAGCCAATTCAAATCCTTCTCATGGATCAGCTATTTGGCAAACTTAGAAAATACGAAATTATGATCCGAAAGGTGGCCAATAATCACCTTCAAGGAGAGTATCAGTCACTTTTTAAAGGTTCAGGGTTGGAGTTTGATGATTTACGCCCCTACCAGTATGGCGATGATATCCGTACCATTGAGTGGAAAGTATCTGCCAAAGGGCACGGCACGTTTGTCAAAACTTTTAAAGAAGAAAAAGATCAATCTGTTTATTTTCTATTAGATATTTCTGGGAGTCAGGATATTGGACAACAGGGGCAAAAAAAAATTGACCAAGGCAAATTGATTGCTGGCGTATTGACCCTTGCAGCAGTATATGAGGGGAGCCAAGTGGGGTTAATTTCTTATTCTGATCAGCAGGAAAAACTAATCCTTCCCGGTAAAGGAAGTAAGCAAGGAGTCAAAATCGTTCGGGGAATATTTGAACACGAGAATAATAGTTTGAAAACTAATTTAAAAGGTCTTTTCACCTTTGCATTGAATTTGATTAAAAAGAGAAGTATCCTCATTGTGATATCAGATTTTATTGACGAAGATTATGAGCGCCCTTTCCGAGCTCTAGCTGAGCGTCATGATTTAGTAGCCATTCAATTGACTGATCCTAGAGAGGCTGCCTTACCAACCCTAGGGATCGTGCCCATCTTTGATAAAGAGCGGGGAAAAACTACCTGGATAAATACTGCATTTGGAAGTTTCTCAAAAAAAATTGCGGAAACCTTCACCAGTGAGCGAGGAAAATTAAAAGAGCTGTGTAAGAAAAACCAAATCAATTATTTGGCTATTGATTCAAGAGAAGATATCGTGGTGCCCTTAATAGACTTATTTAAGTACAGAAATAAACGAATGAAGCGTGGGTAAGCTCCATCTATTTCTTTTCCTCCTCCTTGCTAGTGCATCTGCTTGGTCACAGGAGGTTCAGGTGAGGGGATATTTTACCCAAGATTCCGCTCAACTCGGAGAACGGGTAGCCTTTGTACTCAAGGCAAGCTATCCGCAGTCGGCACAATTGATTTTTCCTGATTCGGCCCACGACTTCTCTCCATTTGTACTCCTAGAGCGGAAAACATTTATTTCCAATACCCAAGAGGGCATAACACAAGATAGTGCGCTTTATTTTTTGTCTAATTTTTCACTTGAACCCATTTCTTACCTATCCTTACCAGTGGTGGAGTTAAATCGATACGACAGTTTAACTCATTACTCAAATGAGGCATTCCTCTATCTAAAACTTAATTTGGATTCCATTCCTGAAAAGCTGCAATTCAAGGAAAATAATGTGTACCAACCTCTTGAAAAATCATTCAATTGGCTAATATTTGGTGCCATTAGTATGGGAATCCTTTTGGTCCTCGCCCTCTTATTTTTTGTTTTTGCAGAAAAGATTAAAGGCTTATTCTGGAAAAATAAAGAAAGACTGCGTTGGATTCAATTCGAGCGGAAATGGAACAAACTAGCTGATTTACTTCAACAAAACCCAAATCAAACCCTTGCTGATGAATTGATAGGGCATTGGAAAAGTTATATGGAACATCTTCGCTCCCAACCTTTTCAAGAATGGACTTCTAGTGAAATTGCCGCTGAATTAGAGGATAAAGAAGTATTCAAGGCACTCAGAAGCATTGATATGATTATTTATGCAGGAAAAGAAGAAGATAGTAAAAGTGCCACTACCTACCTTTTAGCAGTTGCTAAACTGAATTACAAAGCCACCTTAAGTCAACTGACCAATGAAAGAGTCACTCGCTGAGTTTTTTTCTTGGTCTTGGTTTTTACCTGAGACCTTACGCTCCTACGAGTGGGAAAATCCACTGGTATTGAATTTACTTTGGTTGATACCTTTATTGATTTTATTACGGAAGTTTATCAAATTCTTAAAGAATCCTGTTTTAGAACTTTCACTACCCAAAAGGGCGGTAGAAGGGAATCCATGGACCTACCTTCGACTAATCCCGTCGGGCTTCTTCTTTTTATTTCTAATTTTTTTGGTTTTAGCACTGGCTCGACCTCAGCGAAGTAATGAGCGAGTAGAACAGTTTACGGAAGGAATTGACATCCTACTTGTTCTTGATATATCTGAATCGATGGATTTACAAGACTTTGTCCCCAACCGGCTGGAAGCAGCAAAAAACACTGCACTTGATTTTATCAAAGGTAGATTTGGGGACCGTATTGGGATGGTTGTTTTTTCAGGTGAGGCCTATTCACTGTCCCCATTAACTAACGATTACCAGCTGTTGAGCAGCTTGATCCAGGAAATTAATTTTTCCATGATTGAAGCGAAAGGAACTGCTATTGGATCTGCTATAGCCGCAGGTACCAACAGGATGAAGGATAGTGATTCCCCTTCTAAAGTGATGATTTTGTTATCAGACGGGGAAAGCAATGCAGGAAATGTAGACCCTATTTTTGCTGCGCAATTGGCAAGTGCATTTGGAATAAAAATTTACACCATTGCAGTAGGAAAAGATGGCATGGTGCCTTACGGAACGGATTTTTTTGGAAGGCCTCAACTAGTGGAGAGTTACTTGGATGAATCTACGCTACGAGAAATTTCAAGAATTGGCAATGGCCTCTTTTTCAGGGCTTCGGATGGAAAGGCATTAAATCAAATTTTTGACCAAATAAACACCCTTGAGAAAACAGAAATATTAGAAAACCGGTACAAGGAAACAGCTGATTTTTACAGAATTTACCTTTTCTGGGGAATTTTATTTTTGATGATATGGTTGGCTTTGAAAAGTAGTTTTTTCAATAACTTTTTACTCGACTAAATCAAATTCTTGAGTCTTCTGCCATCGAGACAGAAGCGGATCCATCACTGCAAACCAAAGCGGAGGAATGCAAGCTAAAATAATCATCGCCGAATAACCTGCAGGCAGTTGAGGGCTAGTCTCGTGGTGATCTAATACCTGATACCTTTTGTGAGCAGCCGCATGGTGATCAGAATGACGCTGCAATTGAAATAGTAAGAAATTACTCACCAGTTGGGAGGCATTCCAGGAATGAAGTGGGGTCACTTTTTCGTAAAGACCGGAAGGTAACCTCTTGCGCTCCATGCCGTAATGTTCCAAGTAGTTGACCAACTCCAATAGTGAAAATCCAAGGACACTTTGTATAAAGAAGAAAACAGGGACTTCCCAAACGAATCTTCCCTCTAGGAATGAGAATACAGCAAAAAATGAGGAAACAAAAATCAGAGGAAGGATTTGAAACCAAATCATTTGGTTGGAAAGAGACCAGAAACCGTGGCCTTTCTTTTTCAAACGATCTGCTTCCAAATGCCAAGAACTTAAGTAACCTTGGGTTACTGATCGGTACCAAAAAGAATAGAAATTTTCTCCTTTTCTACTAGTTGCTGGATCTTCGGGAGTGGCTACACGGACATGGTGTCCTCTATTGTGTTCAATAAAAAAGTGCATATAGCAAACCGTCATCAAAAGAATTTTGGAATAGGTCTGTTCAATTTTTTCGCTTCGATGTCCCAACTCATGTGCTACAGTAATCCCAATACCTCCCGTCACTAAAGCCATACCGGAGGTAAAGGCTATCCAAGAAATTAATGACAATTCCTGCGTACTTACCCAATAAAATCCCCAAATCAAAACCGCTAATTGTACATAAACCCATATAAATGTAATCAGCTTGTAAAAATGTACCTTCGTAGTTTCGCTAACTTCATCAGCTGGGATATTACTTGTATCCTTTTGAATTGCGTAATCCATCAGGGGGACAAGTAGAAAGACGAAGACATGGATCATCCATTGGAAGGGGCC
>Ga0181553_10000687_pt1 | contig 29695 bp, 23 predicted proteins | sample 011ome_17_FD_133753 | JGI IMG/M metagenome (GOLD analysis project Ga0181553, IMG submission 133753) | Coastal salt marsh microbial communities from the Groves Creek Marsh, Skidaway Island, Georgia - 011502XT metaG (megahit assembly) | ecosystem: Environmental > Aquatic > Marine > Intertidal...
ATTAGCACCGGATAAACGGATCAGTGATGTGCTGCGCAGTGAGCTTTTCGATATTGCGCGTGGCAAAATGAATGGCGAGAATTATATGGCGATTCTCACCTGGGTGGAAAACGTTAATAAATTGATTCTAGCGGCCAACAAAGCAGAGGTGCAACAAGAAAGTGTTTATTTCTCTCCAGGAGAGGAATGTTTGCAAGCCATCATCCATCATATTCGACAAGCGCAGCAACGTATTCGTATTTGCCTATTTACGATCAGTGATGATCGGATCGCGAAAGAATTGATCTCCAGGCATAAGAGGGGCGTTAGTGTCAAGATTATTTCAGATAATGACAAAATCAATGACAAGGGCTCGGATATTTTTGAATTGGCTGAGGCTGGTATACCGGTTCGGTTAGACATCACAGATAATCATATGCATCATAAGTTTGCATTATTTGATAGCCACATTACGTTAACAGGTAGTTATAATTGGACCAGAAGCGCAGAGCGTTATAATCATGAGAATATAATAATTACGGACTCTTACAGTGTATTGCGTGCGTTTGATAAAGAATTTGAAAGTTTATGGGACGAGTTCCCTGACTTTCATGGATAGTGCTAACAGATGAAAAGAGCCTGGCGTGTCCTTTCCAATATCTTATTTGTGGCGATTATCGTCATACTCATTGTGCCTTCTTGGCGAGTTCAATTTCAGGGTTGGTTTCAGAGTATATTTATGGGTACTGAATCCTTTGAAAAAAATACGGCTCAACCATTGCCAACTGATGTTAGGGAGTGGGAGATAATGAAAGTAGAAGGCCTTTCTCAACGATTCTCATCCTTTAAAGGAAAACCCATTGTGATATCGTTTTGGGCAACTTGGTGTCCACCTTGTCTTGCCGAATTAAAATCATTAAAGTCGCTAAAAAGCAACTTGGCGAATCAAGCCTATTTTATATCCGTAAGTGAGGAATCAGAAGCGACGATTACTCAATCAGGCCTGCACGAAGACTATGATTTTTTATACAATACAAAACGCTTTCCTTCCTTTTTTCAGGTCGACCTCTACCCGACCCTATGCATTATTGACGGTTCAGGAACAATGATTTACCGACATGAAGGTGCTGGAGCCATAGATACTGAAAAAAATGTGGCATTCATACGCGAACTGGTTGAAAATGGATAGTTTTGTAGTATTGATGACAATACAATTATTTGAAGTTTGCAATAATCGACATAGAGACCACGGGTGATAAGCCTAAGAATTTTAAAATCATTGAGATTGCCATTATTATTCACGATGGTGAAAAAGAAATTGAGACGTATCACACCATGGTGAATCCTGAGCAACGTATCTCTCCATTTATTTCCAGATTAACTGGTATTCATGATGCGGATGTCCATTCGGCTCCGAAATTCTATGAAATCGCACGTGATATTGTTGAATTGACGGAAGATACTGTTTTTGTAGCGCACAATGTCAGCTTTGATTATTCGGTGATGCGACGCGAGTTCAGACGGCTTGGTTTTGATTATCGTTTGGACCATATGTGCACGATTCAATCGGCACGAATTCTAATTCCAGGATTAGAATCATATGGTTTAAAGAATATCACCAAGGCCTTAAATATTCCGCTTGACAATCATCATCGTGCCATTGATGACACGCGAGCAACTGCTATTCTTTTCGAAAAGCTCTTCAAGGCGGCTAAGGGAGACTTAAAGACTTTTATTAAAAGTGAAATTGATCCAGCGGTTTTGCACCCCAAACTAAATTTAAATGCTGTTGATGAGATTCCGAATAAAACAGGCATCTATAAATTCTATGATGTCAATAGCGAATTGATGTATATCGGCAAAAGTATTCATCTACGTAAACGCATAGAACAACATTTTAAGAATAATAAGACGATCAAAGCTCGTGAAATGCGCGAGCGAATTGTTGAAATAGATCATGAAATAACAGGGAGTGAATTGATCGCTTTATTGCATGAATCGGCCGAAATAAAACGTCACCAACCACGCTATAATGTAGCACAAAGGGTTAGCTTATTCAGTCACGGTTTGTATATGCATTATGACCAAGCGGGATATATGCGTTTGCATGTTAAAAAGAATACAGTGACCGGTCAACCCTTGGTAACCTTCACCTCTTTACAAAACGGGAAAAAGTTTATAGAATATTGGTTAGAAGAGTTTCAACTCTGTCAAAAACTCTGTCATTTGCACAAAACAGAAAGCAGTTGTTTCCATCACAGCATTGAAAAATGCTTGGGTGCCTGTGTTGGAGATGAGCAACCCGAAACTTATAATGCACGGGTGGAGGAATTGATGTTGGACTTAAACTTTAATGGTGAGAGTTTCCTCATTGTAGACAAAGGTCGACAGTCTAACGAATTCTCCTTTGTGGCGATTGATAAAGGTCAGTATATTGGATATGGTTATATTTACCGTTATCAGCTGAAAAGAAATGTGAATAACTACAAGAAATACTTGACACAACAAGAAAACAACCGCGATTTTCAGTCGATCATTAAAATGCAATTGCATAAAAACACAAAGCTCGAAATATATCCGCTCTAATCCATGTCATCAAAAGATAAAAATAGCGACGCTTTAAGACCTTGGCAAAAGAAACTGCACGTGGTCATTTTTGAGGCTGACACTAAAGCTGGCAAACAATTTGACTGGATATTATTAGGCGCAATTGTATTAAGCATCTTAGTGGTAATGCTAGAAAGCGTTCCGGAATATGGCGAAGCTTATGGCACATGGTTTACAGCGATTGAATGGGGATTAACAATCTTGTTTACCATTGAATATATCCTACGAATTCTAACTGTTCGTCGTTCGATCACTTATATCCTCTCCTTTTATGGGTTGGTTGATTTATTATCCATTTTGCCCACTTATTTAGGTTTATTCTTCCACGGTACACATTCATTGGCGATCATACGAAGCCTACGCTTACTCCGTGTATTTAGAATACTCAAACTAGGAAAGTACATTTCTGACGGTCAAAATTTAATGCAAGCTTTAAAAAATTCGCGCAGTAAGATCATTGTTTTTTTAGGAGCCATCTTAACCAGTGTTACCATTTTGGGAACGATCATGTATTTGGTCGAATCGCCCGAATCAGGATTCACCAGTATACCTAGAAGTATCTATTGGGCTATCGTTACCTTAACCACGGTTGGTTATGGCGATATTTATCCGGCCTCTGAATTAGGTCAATTTATTGCCGCCATCGTGATGATATTAGGATATGCCGTAATTGCGGTTCCGACCGGTATTGTGACTAACGAATTGATTCAAACAAAAAGCGCTGAAAAAATCAGCACCCAGGTTTGCGAAAATTGTTCAAGAGAAGGGCATGATAAGGATGCAATCTTCTGCAAGTACTGTGGTGATTCACTTAACGGCTAGCCTATTACTTTTACCTTATACTTATCCATTATGGTTTTTATATGCGAAAAAAGGTCTTTAAAAAAGCAGTTTAGATTCACTGATTTCCCGCCAAATCGTTAATATCTTATTGAAAAGTCCGTCCAAAATTCTTGGGCTAAAGGCTGAAATAGTTTAATTTTGTACAGTCTATTATTTTAAACTTAAAAAACGAATTCGCAACACAAGCGTGTGAATTACATCTAGGAACGAAAAAAAAACGGATGAACAATTACGGAAAAAGAGCAGAAAATGCTTCGTTGGAAACAATCGGATTAAAGAACCTTGGAAACTGTTTTTGGAATTTGACGCCTTCAGAATTGGCAGAAGATACCATTATCAATGGACAAGGGGTTTTATCAGACACAGGGGCGCTTGCGATCAAAACTGGTGAATTCACTGGTCGATCTCCGCAAGACCGATTTATTGTCTGCGATTCAACAACCGAAGAAGCTGTGTGGTGGGGAGATATCAACAAAAAGTTTGAAGCGGAGAAGTTTCACGCATTGTACAACCGAATGAAGGCCTATTTAAATGGGCGTGATGTTTATGTTAGAGATGCATACGCATGTGCGGATGATGATTACCGTCTGAATATTCGAGTTGTGACTGAAAAGCCATGGTCGAATATGTTTGCTTATAATATGTTCTTGCGTCCAACGGACGAGGAAGTGGCAAACTTCAAACCTGATTGGCATATTGTAAATGCACCTGATTTTATGGCTGAGGCTGAAATTGATGGGACACGGCAGCATAATTTCGCCATCATCAATTTCACAGAGAAAATGATTATCATTGGCGGAACGGGCTATACAGGAGAAATCAAAAAAGGTATCTTCTCGGTATTAAACTTTGTTTTACCGCATGAAAGAGACGTATTGTCAATGCACTGTTCGGCAAATGTTGGTGCTGATGGTGATACGGCTGTTTTCTTTGGTCTTTCTGGAACAGGAAAAACAACTTTATCATCTGACGAAAATCGACGATTGATTGGTGATGATGAGCACGGTTGGTCAGATAACGGTGTATTCAACTTTGAAGGTGGATGCTACGCGAAAACCATTGATCTTACTGCGGAAAAAGAACCTCAAATTTATGAGGCGATTAAATTTGGAGCAATTTTAGAAAATATTGGTTTTGAAGATGAAAATTCATCTACGCCTGATTATACGGATAGTACAATTACACAAAATACACGTGTATCTTATCCGATTCACCATATAGACAATATCATGGTACCATCGAAAGGTGGAATGCCGAAAAACATCTTCTTCTTGACAGCTGATGCTTTTGGTGTATTACCTCCGATCTCAAAATTGACACCTGGTCAGGCAATGTATCACTTCATTTCTGGTTATACAGCAAAAGTGGCTGGAACAGAGGCTGGTGTTACTGAACCACAAACGGTATTCTCAGCGTGCTTCGGTGCTCCTTTCTTACCATTACATCCAACAAAATATGCAGAAATGTTAGGTAAGAAAATGGCTGAAAACGACGTTAACGTTTGGTTGATCAATACGGGATGGTCTGGCGGTGAGTACGGTGTTGGTGAGCGAATTAGCTTAAAATTCACGCGTGCGATGATTACCTCTGCACTTGAAGGTAAATTGGACAATGTAGCTTACACAAACCATGAAATCTTTGGATTAGCAATGCCAAATGAATGTGAAAACGTTCCAACGGACATCCTAAATCCTAAAAACACATGGGCTGATAAAGCTGGATACGACGAAAAAGCAAATCACCTAGCGGGTGAATTCAATAAAAACTTTGAACAGTTTGCAGACAATGCGAGCGACGAAATTTTAGCGGCAGCGCCTGTTGCAAAAGTGACGGCATAAGCTATACGCTAATTAGCATACATAAAAAGCCTCTGTCTTTCGAGATCAGGGGCTTTTTTTATGGGGATCCGAACGGATTGTGAATTTGTGCGAGGGTGGGTTGGGTTGTTTATTGACGATGCGTATGCATTGTGAATGTGAGTGAGGCTGGGTTCGGTTGTTGACGATGCGTATGCATTGTGAACGTGAGCTAGGTTATGTGTTTAGAATGTGTGCACGAGGGTGTGGTTGACGATCCGCACGTATGGCAAATGCGCGCGAGGTTATGTGTTTAGCATGTGTGTGAGGGTAATCAGTCTGATGATTGATAGATCTTAACAATGCGTCCGGTTGTTTTTAAACGTTCGATTTCTTGTTCCTCGTAAATGGCATAAAAGTCGGTAATAAAGACTCCTTCCTTTATTGCGGACAAAGTGGGTATGGCTCCTTTAAATTGACCGTCATAATTGTAAAAAAGGAGTTGGTTATCGTCTAAACTGTCCAATAACATGACGGCATAGGTACCTTCCTCTGCTAAGACATAAATTTGGCCTTTACTTGGAGCTGCATCTATATTAGAGTCCTCCTTTTTTAATAAACTAATAATCAACCATCCCGCTACAAAGGCAGCAATTAATAATAAGGTAGATTTATTTTTTTTGAGAAAATCTTGCATCATTCTTCCATTCGGACACCCATGACGCAAATATCGTCAACTTGTTCGAAACCACCCATCCAATCTTTCAACGATGAGTTCAGTAGTTTCTTCTGCTCTGACATAGACAAATGTTTGGAGCTAAAAAGCAATTCACGGAACGGCTTATACTTTAACTTCTTCCCATTCTCACCACCAAACTGATCAGCATAACCATCGGTAAAAAGGTAAACGACATCGCCTTTTTCGAGTTGAAATTCTTTGCACGCAAATGGATGCTCTTTGATATGCTTTCCAACAGGTTGTTTACAAGGCTTCGCCACTTCCATTTCTTCCGTTGCCTTTTTGAAGATATAGATGGGATTGTTAGCACCCGAATATTGCATTTTTTTCGTCTTTTTATCCAAACGACAAATGGCGATGTCCATTCCGTCTTTAACTTCTCCTCCACTTTTTTCCAATCGTTCAACAATGATGCGTCTCACCTCATCCAATATTTTACCGGTATCTCGGATTCCCATTAAATCAACTACTTTATTCATAGCAGTAGTACATAAAATACTCATAATCGCACCCGGAACGCCATGTCCTGTACAATCAGCAACAGCAAAATATAAATAATCATCGTACTCCTCAATCCAATAAAAATCGCCGGCCACTACATCCTTCGCCTCATGCAAAACAAAACCATCAATTCCTTCTGTTTTTAACATTTCCACAGAGGGCAACATGGCTTTTTGAATCTTCAAGGCATAATGAATGGAAGCCATAATTTCACGATTCTTTTCCTCAATCATGGCCTTTTGCTGCAAGGTCACGACTTTTTGCTTTTCATCCATCCTTAGCACTTTTCGGGCATATGGAATCAAGAATAAGGCAATCAACACGATAACACCCAAAGCCATCATGACCTGCTTAAAATAACGCTCATTCACCACCATTTGAAATTCGGTAAAACGAATGTCCGCTTCAACTAAAGCGACGACTTTTCCTCCCCTATTCTTGACGGGATAAAATGCCGATAACCACGTTCCGTTTTCGCTTTCATAGATTGGAATCGTTCCCCCGGTTTCCATCTGCTCTGTGAGTTCTTTTGGTGCCTTTTGGTAGACATTCTTAAAGTCGACATAATCACCCGACCGAACGCCATAATACCAGCCACCTAATGCCTCATCATAAACCAAGGTATACATGGGCGTGCTCAAACCGTTGGCATCAACAATATTGGATAAAAAGGCATTGACAATTTGATACCGATCATCGTCTCCGATAACGACCGTATCTGCTCTCGTATAACCGTTCATTAAGCTTTCGTGCTCATCCCCATCTATAGCTGAGGCGGCCGAAGAAACTAAGGCTTTTAATTTATCATACTGCCGCTCTTCCTGCAAAGCAAGGTCATTATAATAGGCAAAAACGATAAAAAATCCGGTAATAAAAATGATGCTCAGGTAAATGATTAACATCATCCTGGTCGCTAAATTTCCGAGTAAGTGATTCATCAATGAACTCACGGGAGCTAAGTTTTAAGTAGTTGGACGTAAAATAGTGAAAATTCTTACAGGTATTATTGATTTCTTGAAAGAAAGGGGTATATTTCTATACATCTAAAGGTGAAACATTGCGGAAAGGTAAAGGATCTATATTGGGTGGTGAGAGGCGTTAGTTGTTTTGGATTTCAAAACCCAAAATCTTGACATGTTCTGCTGGGTATTAATCCTAGTGGAGCGGGTTATTTTTGGGATTGAAAATCCCAAGGTCGCAGGTTATTACGCTGGGTTGCAAACCCAGCGGAGCGGGAGGGCGTGTGCTTTAGCTATTGTATTAGGTGCTGTTCTACTTCACTCTGGATTTCGATAACAGGTTGCTCCTCTTATCAAAGTTAAACGACCACGTTTCCTCAACACCGTCTTTTTCTATGATAACCAGAGCATAGAATTGGTTGCGATCAATATAAGGGTCTTTTCTATTACCGGTATGCATCTTTATAACCGGATGATAAACAACTTTATTTATTAGTTCAACTTCATCCGATAGGAGTTCTTTACTAATTGCTGTGTCAATTTTTGGTGGGCATTCCGCTAGAATCTCATTTTCCAAACCTTCAAACTGTTCTTTGAATTCATCGCGGTCAACAATAAAACCACCTGATGGAATTTCGCTCTGGTCTTCGCAACCTAAAGCAAATAGAATGATAAAAATTCCTAACGCTCGAGTCATAACGCAATAGCACCTAAGTTCGTATAAAACCAAATCTGTTTTATCTCATTAATGGTTAATGTTTCACTAATCTAATTAATCAAAAGGACTTTTAAATTCAATATGGCTTAAGCCAACATCCATACAAAACTATCGACTTCATCTCCGGCTAAAGTTATTCCTTCATCTTTCCTGTCCCCTTCCCTTACAAAAGCGCCAGATAAAGGTGTTCAAATTTAATGCATTGCGTCGGTTAATGTCAAATGAAGATAAAAAGAAAAACTTAAACTACCGACCCCATACAAACCCAATCTTCAGGCTACCAGTTTCAGCCCACCAGTCATCTTTTGCGAAAATCGCAACTGAATCAAACACCGCTGCGCTATTTGATTTTTAACTACCTTTAACAGTCCGTAGATTTGTTCCATCGCATTAAACAAAAAGCCATGAGTATTACCAAAGAAAAATTAAACAAAGTTGTTGCCGCCATAATTGAGGGCGAAGCTATTAAACGTATTGAATCGTTTAATACGCATGAGACGAAAGCGGTTGGGGGGATCTCCATGCGGAACCCCTACACCAAAGAGGGGCAAGAGAATCGCTTACAGTTTTTAAAGGAGAAAACAGGGCATGAATTGCCGCATCTATCCGGTGTAAAACAATTAGAGGATAATAGTCGCTTAAAAGGGAATATCGAGAATTATATCGGTATGACGCAATTGCCGACTGGTGTTTATGGTCCTTTGGTGATCAATGGTGTTAATGCTTCCGGATCGTTTTATGTGCCTTTGGCGACGAGTGAAGGTGCTTTGATTGCTTCTTATGCTCGTGGAACAAGAGCTTGCCGTGAGGCCGGATCGATTGTATCGGTTTGTTTAATGGAAGGCGTGCAACGTTGCCCTTCTTTTCAGTTCCATGATTTATTGGAGGTTGGAAAGTTTGTGGTGTGGTTCATGCAACAGAAAGAACAATTTCAAAAAATCACCAATGAGAGCAGTAATTATGCTGAACTCAATGATATGGAAATGAATATTGAAGGCAATCAAGTGATTGTGACCTTCGAGTTCACCACCGGTGATGCGGCTGGTCAAAATATGGTCACGATTTGTACCGAACAAATTTGCCAATACATCATCAAAAACACTCCGATTCAACCAAAGCATTGGTACATCGAGAGTAATTTTTCAGGTGATAAAAAAGCAACGTCTAATTCGTTTTCTTCCGTGCGTGGAAAGAATGTCACGGCTGAGATTACCCTGCCTGAAGAGGTCGTCAATAAAATATTAAAAACAACACCGGCAGCCATGTACGATTATTGGAGAACCTCTTTTATGGGGGCTGTAAAATGCGGTGCGATTGGTGCCCAAGGGCATTTCTCAAATGGTTTAGCGGCTTTATTTATTGCATGCGGACAAGATGCTGCTTGTGTATCTGAAGCTTCTGTAGGAATAACCCGAATGGCAATTACAGAAGATGGCGGACTCTATTGTGCGGTGACTTTACCAAATCTCATTGTCGGAACGGTTGGTGGCGGAACGCATTTACCAACACAACGTGAATGCTTAGAATTGATGGATTGTTATGGTGCAGGAAAAGCCAAGAAATTTGCTGAAATCTGCGCTGGGGTTTGTTTGACTGGTGAGATTTCGATTATTGCAGCCATGTCAGCTGGACATTTTGCAAGTGCTCACCAAAAGTTAGGACGTAAATAATGATCGGTCCAAATTCATCTTATCTCGCCCGTTTTTATCAGTACCAAAAGGAACGTTTTCCGGTGCTTATGAATCTCATTGCTGTTACGGTCTTTACGTTTTCAGCAGTCTCTTATTCGCGTATTGCGCGTGGAGCGGAAGGATTTATTGAGTGGAAACATTATATCATTGGTTGCTTTGCGACGTTTACCTTGTTTTTATTGGTGAGGATTTTTGATGAATTTAAGGACAGGAAAGAAGATGCTGAATTCAGGACCTATTTGCCTGTTCCGCGTGGATTGGTAAAACTCAGTGAGCTCCGCAATATTGGAATTGTAATTGGAATCTTGCAGATTGCTTCGATTGCATTTTTTCAACCTTCTATGACTGGCTTGTATTTGCTGGTAATTGGTTATTTGATCTTGATGGGGTTTGAATTTTTTGTTCCGGCATTTTTAAAGAAAAGACAGATCCTTTATATCACTTCGCATATGCTGATTATTCCTTTGTTGGATGTCTATTCAAGTGGATTAGATTGGGCCATGCACGATGCTAGTCCGCATTATGGTTTATTATTCTTCTTTGCCGTTTCCTTTATGAATGGTTTGGTGGTTGAATTTGGACGAAAAATGAAAGCTCCAGCTGATGAAGAAGAAGGTGTCACTTCCTACAGCGGTATGTGGGGTGTTAAAAAAGCCGTGGTTTATTGGGTATTATCCATTATCGTGACACTATTATTAGCCACTGCTGCAGCTTCTATTGCAGGTTATGGTTTGACTTTATTTATCATCCTCATCAGTCTTGCGATTCTCTGCGCAATTCCTGGATTTATATTCTTAAAAAATCCACAGAAGAAAACAGCCAAATTAATGGAGCTTAGCTCTGGTATTTGGACCATTGGCATGTATTTATCATTAGGAGGTGTTCCTATGATCCTTGAACTAATTCCATTCGGCTCATGATTTTTTACACGGACTATCAGCAAAAACCGAATCGATCGGAAATTGGCGGAAAAGGTTTTCATTTATTCCGATTACAAGAAATTGGACTGAGGGTTCCGGCCTTTGCTGTCTTGGGTGCCTCTTCGCTAACGGATGTGTTGGGTGATATCCCCTTATCCGATCCTGAACAATGCATAAAAACCATTGAAGCATTTGAGTTTTCAACGGATACATTAGCAGCGTTGAAGAAAGCACTTCCTTCTAGTCAATCGGGGCAGTATGCGGTGCGCTCTTCGGCCATTCCAGAGGATGGTAGCGAGCATTCATTTGCTGGTCAATTTGAATCCTACCTCTATGTGACGGCAGATGAGATTCCTCATTTTATTAAAGAAGTTTGGAAGTCCATTTTTTCGGAACGGGTAGTAACCTATGTCAATGAAAAAGGATTGCCACCGATTGAAAAAATTTCGGTGATCATTCAAGTCATGATCGATCCTGAAGTTTCCGGTGTGGCTTTTGGCGCCAATCCGCATACGGGTGATGCTGATGAAAAAGTGATCTGTTCGGTTTATGGGGTTGGTGAAGGCATTGTTAGCGGAACATTAAATGCCGATACGTATACCTATGCCAATGATCAATGGAAAGCTGATCTGGTGCAGAAAGCAGAAAAAGGCATGCGTGGAGCAGATGGACAGGTGCAATACACAACCGTCCCCAAGGAAATTCAAACCACCGCATCCTTGGACACAAAGGAATGCGAAGAAATCAAATCTATCCTCGAGCAATTAAATACCGAACTAAACGCTCCTCAGGATATTGAATTTGCAATTTTAGATGAAGAACTATACCTCTTGCAAACAAGACCAGTAACAGGTATAAAAAATCGATCTAAGGAAAACAGAATCATTTGGGACAATAGCAATATTGTGGAATCCTATCCTGGGGTAACCACCCCCCTCACCTTTTCATATATCCGTTCGGCTTATCAAAACGTTTATCAGCAATTGGCACTTTTGATGGGTGCCAGTCAAAAAATAGTTGACGAAAACGAAGCAGTTTTTGCCAATATGCTCGGACTCATTCGCGGAAGGGTGTATTATAATTTATTATCCTGGTATCGGGTATTGGCTTTATTCCCTGGATATTCTTTGAATGCCCGTTTTATGGAAACCATGATGGGCGTCAAAGAGCGATTCGACTTGGAAAGAAAATCAAACATGAGCAAGCTCAGTGCCGTTTATCGTACTGGGGTGATGTTGTTTCGTATAGCTTATCACTTATTCACCATCAAAAAGACCTCTAGCCGTTTTCTAAAGGATGTTAATGCTGCTTTGCAACGGATGAAAGATTTGCCGATTGATGAAATGTCGGTCGTGCAACTGAAAAGAACATGGATTGATTTAGATAACGAATTGACCCCAAAATGGAAAGCCCCGCTGATTAATGATAGCTTTGCCATGATCTATTTTGGTCGCTTGAAAAAGTTTATTGAAAAGTACCAATTAAGCGAAAATCCGAATGTGCAAAATGATCTATTGTGCGGAAGTCAGGATATTATATCCGTAGAGCCCATACATAAAAGTATTGCCTTGGCGACCAGCATTCAGCGAGATAAAGCCCTAACCGATTTGTTTTTAACCAAATCACCAGAAGAAGTTTGGGAGGCCATCAAAGGACAACCCATTCAAGATGAAATCATGACGTATATTGATCGTTTTGGTGACCGTTGTGTAGGGGAATTGAAATTGGAAACGATCTCTTTCAAACAAGATCCCTCTTTGTTTATTCAAACTTTACAATCATTCGTTCGTCAAAACGTGACGACCGCTTCCACCGCCTCTGGCATGGATTTAAAATTGCGCTCGGCGGCTGAAAAAGAAGTTTTTTCGGCCCTCCAGCATAAGCCGTACAAGAAATATCGTTTTAAAAAATTACTGCTCAAAACCCGTTATTTTGTGAGCAACCGTGAGAATTTACGCTACGAGCGTACCCGTGTTTTTGGCATTACCCGAACCATATTCAGTGCTATTGGTGATCGCTTTGCAGAAAACCAATTGATTGAAAATCCACGTGATATTTTCTATTTGAGCATGGAAGAAATCTTTGATTATATCGATGGAACGGCGCTTCAAAATGAATTAAAACCACTCATCGCAACACGTAAGGTTGAATTTCAAACCTATGAAGATACCCCTGCCCCATCTGATCGGATTACGACGTATGGCGCCGTGCCGATTAATAATGATTTTTACGCCGCTACGAATATTGCACCAGAAGAAGGTGATTTAACTGGTCAAGGTTGTTGCCCGGGTGTCATCAAAGCAAAAGTGCGCATCGTGCATCACCCTGGTGATATTGATAGTTTGGATGGGGATATTTTAGTAACGACAAGTACCGATCCAGGATGGGTGACCCTCTTTCCAACAGCATCTGCCATATTGGTAGAGCGTGGCAGTTTACTCAGTCATTCAGCCATTGTATCGCGCGAAATGGGCATACCGTGTATTGTTGGGGTGAATAACCTGCTCAATACGTTAAAGGATGGGGAATTAGTTGAAATGAACGGGAGCACAGGTATTATTAAAAGATTAAACGATGAAGGATAACCATTTACAAGACGTCAGCTTTGATTTTATCCGTTATGCCAATTGCTGGGAGGATGCCGACATCCTTTTAGCGGGCATGAATGTTTTAAAAGGAGATAAAATTTTATCGATTGCTTCTGCGGGGGATAATGTATTTGCTTTATTGTCAAAAGGACCGCAACAAGTGGTTGCCGTGGACATTAGTTCGGTACAGTTGTGGTTGTGCGAATTAAAACGAGCGGCTTATCGGCGGTTTGATCATGGAGATTTTATTGCTTTTTTAGGTTTTGTTCCTGCTGATAATCGCATCGCAGCTTATCAAAGTATTCGGGATTTATTGTCTGCCGAGGCGAAAAATTATTGGGACCAACAGTCCAGAGCCATTGAAAATGGAGTGATTCATTTTGGAAAGTTTGAGGAATATTTCCAATTGTTTAAAAGCAAAGTTTTGCCGACTGTTCATAACCGTGAAACGGTGGATGAATTAATGACTACTAAATCGGTTGAGGCACAAAAGGCATTTTATGATACGTGCTGGAATACCGAAGCTTGGCAAGCCATGTACGGTGATTTTTTCGGTAAAAAGATGTTGGGTGAACGGGGACGAGATCCACAGTTTTTAAAGCATGTAAAAGGTGATGTGGCCGAAATGATTCTCGAACGTGAATCGAACCACTTGAGCACACCAAAAGCATTTGACAATCATTTCTTGTATTATATCCTCTACAATACTTTTGAGGTCAACAACCTCCCTTATTATGCGCGTCCTGAAAATTATGAAGCGATTAAGGCAAATTTAGATGCACTCGAATTGCGAAAAGGTTTATTACACGAAGTCGTCAATGACGGTGAACAGTTTGACGGGTTTAATTTGAGTGATATTTTTGAATACATGTCCGATGATATTTTTGCTGTTCAAGCTAATTTTATGGCCAATATGGCAAAGCCCAATGCGCGTTTGGTTTATTGGAATTTAATGATACCACGTGTTATATCAGACATTCGATCGGACTTGATAGGGGATCTATCCCTCATGTCCGACCTCAAAGAAAAAGACAAAGGTTATTTTTACGGACAAGTCATAATCGAAAGAAAAAAATAAGTTGGAACGCCTCGAACTCATACGGACCCTTGCTTATGCTGGATTTTTCCTGATACTTTTTGGTATTGCAGAACTGCTGTATCATTGCGGAAAAGTGCAGGTGGAAATCACTCGAAAAATTGTGCACCTCGGTACGGGTTTAATCACCTTGTCCTTACCATTGTTTTTAGAAACACATTGGAGTGTCTTGATTTTGGCGGTTTCTTTTGTGGTGGTTTTGGGCATTTCAAAAAAACTCGACCTTTTAAAATCGATTAATTCAATTGATCGTTTTTCCAGAGGTTCGGTTTTATATCCCATCATTATTTATGTGACCTATTGGACCTTTACTTTGTTTGACGATGTCCTGTTCTTTTATTTACCGATTTTAATTCTAGCGATCTGCGATCCGATTGCAGCATTGACTGGAAAGAGATGGCCATTGGGCAAGTATACCATTTGGAACGAAACGAAAACGATCATGGGTTCTGGCTGCTTTTTCCTTTCCTGTTTTGTCTTGACCTTAATCTTTGCCATTCCGCTTCGGGATAACTGGATCGAGATTGCCATGATTACCTTATTCATTAGTTTATTTACCACCCTGGCTGAGGCCTTCTCGCAAAAAGGATGGGACAATTTATTCATACCATTGACGGTAACGGCCACCTTATTGGCCAGTCAATATTTATTTCATTTATCATGATTGATATCACCCTACTCGATAAACAAAATCAAGATGCGATAGCCGATTTTTACGCGATTGGCAGTGCTATCCGCAAAAGTCTCAGCGCAGCTGAACTGAATTGGACGGATGATTATGGACTCGAACAATTTATTCAAAAAGAAGGCATTGAAGTCGAATTGATTCGCGCCAAAGGCAATGGTCATTTAGGTCGTATTGCTGTCATACGTTTTGATAACCAACCTGACCTTGGTATTTTAGGTTGGTATGAATGTGGCGATGATGACGCCGTCAGTCAAGCTTTGTTGGAAGCGGCAACAAAACAATGCAGAGCTTGGGGTTGTAAAAAAGTCATCGGACCAATGAACGGAAGTACATGGAATGCCTATCGCTTTAATTTAACAGCCGATAAACCGCTTTTACCTGGTGATCCCTACCAACCTTTGTATTATGTCAGACAATGGCGTGATTTTGGTTTTACGGACAAAGCGGTGTATCAAAGTGATTTAGCACCGAGTGATCTCTTTCAACCGATGACCTTGGAGGAAGGAAAAGAATTGGCCAAGCAGTTTAATCTGTCGGTCGATTATTATCCAGCGGATAACCAACCGGATTTCTTGAAGAAGATGTATCAATTCTATCACGATTGTTTCTCTATGAATCCTTTATTTCAATCCATTAGTCAGGATGATTTTGATCGGTTGTCGGATCAATTTGCAAAGATCTTGAATCGGGATTGCAGTTTAATTGTAAGGGATCGGGAAAATAAACCCGTATCGGTTTTATTGGCTTATCGGGATGTCTATCACGAATTGTATGCCGCTGGAAAAACGACTGATCCGGATCATCAGAAAAAACGACTCTTTATCAAAACCATTGCGACGCATCCCGATTATCAGGGCAAACAAATTGGTACTTTATTGGTGAATCTGACTCAAAACCTAGCCAAAGAGGCAGGCTATGAAGAAATTTATCATATGTTGATGTATAAGGATAATCTTTCCGCCACAAAAGGAAAAGAAAAATTTGTGACCAAAAAGGTGCGCGAATATGCACTGATGGAGAAATCATTATGATCAACGAACCCCATATCGCATTTCATCAACTTTTAAATTCGTTGGCATCTTATCCAACGCGGACAGCGCTATTCGATAAGGAGGACAATGCTTATTCCTATCAGGAACTAAAGGGAATGATTAAGTCGAGTGTGACGCAACTGGAAAAAAAGGGCATTCAAAAAGGGGATTTTGTTTTGATTGCAGTCCCCATGTCGGTTGAGCTTTATGCTATTCTGGAAGCGGTGTTTGCAAAAGGGGCTACGGCTATTTTTCTCGATCCATGGATGAAGGGGAAAAAGATGGATCAAATCATTCGGTTCGTACAACCAAAATTATTTATTGTTACCCGAAAATTGAGTCGGGTTACCTGGCTTTTGCCCTCCACTTGGTCGATTAAAAAATGGCGTTTAAAAACGATTGATGCAATTGCGGGTGATTTCCCAATTGCGGATATTCAGGATGCGGATGATGCCTTGATCACCTTTACCAGCGGAACCAGTGGAACGTCGAAAGGGGCGAATCGATCTTATGCTTTTATTCATGCGCAAGAAAATACCTTGAGTCATCATTTGAGTGCTGCTGAACCGAGTGTGGATTTCACGAATTTCCCGATGGTGGGCTTAGTGAATTTTGCGCTGGGCAATACAGTGGTCATTCCGAAAATGAACTTCATGAAGATTCACAAAGCCAATGAGGCCATCATTGTGAAACAGATCGAGGATCGAGGTGTAACCCGTTTGATTGTTTCGCCAGCTTTATTGCGAAAAATTTTAAATCATTTACCGGCTGAAACGAGGGTGAAAGAGGTGATTACAGGCGGTGCTCCCGTTACGGTGCCATTGGTAAAAAAGGCAGTGCAAGGTTTTCCAGCGATTGCTTTTCAAGCGATTTATGGATCCACGGAGGCTGAACCGATTGCCATTGCTCGATTTAAGGATATTATTGAGCAAAATGAGGATCCACTCAAAGGGGTTTATGTTGGAAAACCGGTTTCGGATATTCGGATCAAGATCATTCAACCCACGGATGGTATCGTCAAAACGGATCAGGTCCAGCAATTGGAATTAAAACAGGATGAAATCGGTGAAATTCTGGTGACGGGAGATCATGTCAATAAATCCTATTATAACAATGAAAAGGCCTTTTTAGAAAATAAGGTCAAAGATGCAACAGGTGAAATATGGCACCGCACGGGTGATATAGGCTACCTGACGTCGGACGGCCTTTTTCTGGTTGGGCGTCAACACCGTATCATGCAATACGAAGGAAAAAGCATTCACCCATACCCAATTGAACAATTGGTCGAGAGTCAATTTAACCTTCCGGATAATGGTTATGTGCAGGATGAAAAGGGCGAATTTATCTTGTATTACCACAGTTTGCATACGACCGATCCCGAAGCGATTAAAGCAGCTTTTGAAGCGGCCAATTATCCATTGGATGTATTGATCCGAATGCATATTCCATTGCCACGGGATGCCCGTCATGGCAGTAAATTGCAAGTGGACCAACTTAAAATACCGCGCAAAAAACAAGCATTAATTCGATTTTCATCATGAGCGATCAACGAATAAAATTACCACCCTCGCCTCCGGGGAAACCGATCACCGGCCACCTTTCGGCTTTTCGAAATTATCCGATTCAGTTTATGCTGGACAGTGCGGAGGAATATGGACCCATTTCCATGTTTAAGCTCTTGAACAAAAAGATTTATTTCCTCAATGATCCGGAATTGATTCGGCATGTCTTGCAAGTCAACCATAAGAACTATCACAAGAGTCCGGGTTATAAACCTTTGCGTGCATTGGGCGGCATGGGCATCTTTACTTCCGATGGTGAATTATGGGTGAAACAAAGACGGCTTTATCAACCCGCTTTTAGCGCTAAGCGCATTGAAAATTACAGTCAAACCGTGATCGATCAGACTGCCGAACTGGTGGAAGACTGGAAAGCAAAAGCAGCGGCTGGTGAAGTGATCAACGGCTCGCGAGACATGATGAAAATTACGCTGAGTATTATCTCGGAGACCTTATTCAGCACCCGCATCAAATATGAATCGGAGATGTGGGAGGCGATTACCTATGCCTTGGAATGGATCAGTGATCGGGCTTTGCGAAATCCGTTTGTATGGCCGGAAAAATGGCCTACGGCTGCGAATCAAAGGTTCAGAAATTCAGTGGCGGTATTGGATGCGGTGGTTTATGACCTCATCGAACAACGCAAATCAGATCCCAATCCACCCGAAGATTTATTGCAACGTTTTATGGATCCCGATGGGGATTTAGAAGGATTCGACGCCAAAGCCTTACGCGACGAGGTCATGACGATCTTCCTGGCCGGACATGAAACCTCCGCCAATGTACTGATGTGGGCCTTGTATGAAATTGCCCGACGTCCTGAAATTCAAACCAAAATGCAAGCGGAAATTGATGCCATTGGTAAAACGCAGTTAGCTTATGCGGATATTCGTTACTTAACTTATGTCAGTCATGTCCTCAGTGAAGTCATGCGCCTCTACCCACCGGTTTGGCACCTCGGCCGTCAAAATTTATCCGACGACCAATTGGGCGACTATCCCCTACCCGCCGGATCACACGTACGCATCAGTCCGTTGGTCATTCACCGCAATGCGAAATATTGGGATAACCCAAATACCTTCAACCCCGATCGTTTTGAAAAGGAACCCGAACCCTTCACATTCATTCCGTTCGGCTCCGGACCACGCCTCTGCGCCGGCCGCAATTTTGCCATGATGGAAATGGTCTTGATTTTGGCGGGAATCTTGCAACAATTTACGATCTCGAGTGCGAATGAGAAGGACTTGGAAATAGCGCCGCTGATGACGTTACGTCCGGATGGGGATGTGCGAGTGCGGGTTGTTGGTAGGTAGGTTTTGGGGGTAACGGTCTCGTATTAACGTCAGTTGCGCGTTTATATGTTTTACTTTTCGGTTAAGCACTAACTTTAGCAATTCCAAGTGGATTCGGACGTAGACGAACCCGCCGTAATTGCGGTTATACATTGTTGCCCGTAGTTTTTATTCATTTCCTTTTGAGTCTAAAACTTTTGTTTCTATTTCATAAATCTCAAATACAACCTTTGCTTTATTTCTTGTTCTCTTATCGTTACAAATAAAATAGTCACAATAGCTCGAAAAATGACTGTGACTTGCATCCCAAAGTCGAGCGTAATTTGATTTCTTATTGTATTTATCTTTCCAATATCCAAACATATCTAACATCTCGAAAATTCCAACAAATCTATTATGTAAGCCCATTTCTTTTCCTTGTGGATGAAACTCAATTGCTTTTTCAATCATACTAACAAGTGAAAATCCTCCCATTAAGTCGCTTTTTGAATTTATTTGCTCAATAACTTCTTTAGGCGAATAATTGTTAATTCGGATTGGGTCAATATTTAGTTGTTTTCTAAATTCCGCCTTTTGTACTTCACTAACTGTATTCATCATTCCTTTCATCATATTTTGTGCAAAAGGAACATCATTTATTGTGTTAAAAACTACACTTGGTATTTCTTTCAGTTTATGGACTTTGTTTGTTTTCGACTCTTGAAACAAATAATTATCATTGGTAACACTCGAAATGATTTTAAACCTTTTTTCAAGTCTGTTCTTTAGTTCTAAATTTGTTTCTGCCGTAATTTCATTAGCTTCATGAAGATGAGAAGCAGAATAAAAAAAGTCAGTTATATCTTGGTCAATATTCTGCAATAAATCGCTAGTCGACAATGAGTTTTGTTCAATATTAATGAAAATGTTATTGTCTAAATATGTTGTTTTTTTCAAATTACTGGAAACGTTATTGTATATGAAAAGTAGCGGATTTTTAGCACGAACTTTTCGGTAATGAATATACTTAATTAAACACAAAAACGGTTTAGATTTGAACCTAAACCGCTATTTTTTATATACGTTGTTGTAGCACGTTATTTTTTCTTCGTACGTACAATTATTCGTCCGTTATCAAGTTTGTTTATTTCATAATTTCCACTGTATATTTTCACATTTGCAGAACGTAATAGCTCATTATGACTTGAACAATGATGAGGATTAGAAATATCGTTTTTGATTTTGGTAGAAAGGGTTTTGAATAAAAATCAAAAGGAAACTTTCTGCCTGCAATAATTAATTAGACGAACCTAATGTACTGGATATGAATGATGCTAATGGTGATAAATCTCACCGAAGAGAGGTTATCAATGCATTTTACTTCGACAAGTCGATAATCAGACCTCCATTTTGTCCACTCATGACGGTCGGTAGAACACCATCCCATTTTTTGGCCTTCATGTATTCGATATACTGCGGAGATTTTTTCAATTGCTCGGCTTTAATCTTAATGGCCTCCGTCTCTGACATGGCATTAATAATTGCTTGAGCAGAATCTCCTCTGGCGCGCTCTATTTTAGCATCTGCCAGGTTTTTCTCTTCAATCTTTTTTAACTCAGAGGTTTTGTTCTTTTGCTTTTGTGTTTCTTTTACTGTAATCTCTAAAGCGATATTCTCAGGTAGGTTTACATCTGCAATTTCGACGAAATCAAGCACCATGAAATTACCGCTAAAATCTTTATCTAAAATTGACTCAATCTCAACTTCCAATGCTTCTCGCTTACTTGAATAAACCTCTTCATAGGTGTAGCGTCCTACTACATCCTTAATTGCTCCTTTTACTTTCTTGTCGACAAATGACTCTGCATAAGCTTCTCCGTGCCGTAAATGCAATTGCGCTGTCTTTCCCTTTTGAGCATGATAGTTAACGGCAACAACAAGTCCAATCTCGGTTCCGTTGATATCCATTACTTGAGACTCGTAACTGCGTGATTGTTGACGGACATTGTACGTGATAATATCATTCCATGGCGCCACTAAATAAGTCCCTTCAGAATAATTTAACGTGGTATCTAAACCTCCACCATATGGCTTATAAATAAACCCTTCTTCACCTGGATCCACGTCCTGCCAGGACATAAATAATAGAATGATTAGTATCAATCCAATGATTCCAATAAAAATTCGTCTGATCAGTTTAGGATTATCCATTGAGTTTATTGTTTGTGTAACGTCCATAATAACATAATATCAATTGCTTTTTGACCTGATTGCAACATAAGCCAAATAAATGGCGACTACATTTGCGAGCAAGGCTAAGACCTTCAGAAAGGCGGGTAATACTTTAATGAAACGGATGGTTAATGCCAAAACAAGAGCGGCTACAAAGAACCACATTATTTTCTTCAAATTTGTCTTGATGCCTTTCATTTATCGTTACTGTTAAATATTAACCCTACTTAAAAGATAGATCAAAGATAGTTGTTTTTATTGGTCTACAGGGATTCCTATCGCATAACGAAAATCTGAAAAGAAAAAGGCAGCACTAGATAACCATCAGTAAGCTATTCAATAAAAAAAAATCAAGTTGCTTATTTTACCTAAAAATAGATAGTCTCTTTTTACTCCTCAACTGGATCGACTCCCTTATACTTATAATGCACATCGATCCAAAGTGGTTCTAATTCAGGATGCTCCTTTTTTAACGCTTGAATATCTTCAAACATTTCTTTGCGATGGTCAATTTCAAAATGATCATTCATAACCACACTTTTTCCATAATTTAGAATTGCATCAATATCCCTGTTTTCAATCGCTTCTTTGTAGTTTTTCCATTGATGCGGATAGTTCAGGTTATGCTTGGCATTTCGATTCAGCATGTATAAAAAAACCAATAGCATAAATACCAATGAGAAAAGCAGCCAGATGAATATGAGGATAAAGTTACTGTTCATAATAAGATCATTACTCTTACCTATTTTAGAATTAGATTTAAAGTTGCAAACAAAACGACACAATCACAAGACAACAAAAAGCCTTTTAAAAAAACAATTTTGTCAAAGATATCACCCCAATTACAAGAATGAAGAACAAGGACAATCTCCTAAATTTATTTTGTGGAATGTAGGCCAAAATCTTCTTACCAATGAACGAACCAATAATTCCGATCAGGAAAAGATAAGGAACATATTTTAGATCATGATCATGGATATAACCATTATTGTAGTAGACAAAAGTCCGCGAAAAATCGATCATAAAGTCAATGAACGCAGAGGTTGCAATGAAGACATTCTTCTCCAAATTAAATGAGGCCATAGTCAATCCTCTAATCGCTCCACCTGTTCCTAATAAGCCTGCTGAAAACCCTGAAAAGGCGCCGCCAAGAATGGCATTTTTATTATTAGGAGCAATCGTTAATGACCTCTTAATCAAAAATAAAAGACTGAACCCGACCAAAAAGACACCTAAGAAAATTTCTAAATAAAAACTTTCAAATACATTCGATAAAAAACCACCCAGAATAACGAATATAACGGATGGAACACCTATGGTCAATAAGAATTTCTTGTCAAGCCCTTTCTTGAATAAGAAGATCTTGCTCAAATTGCTAGACAAATGGAATATTGCTGTTAACCCCAATACAGACTGAAAGTCAAAATAAAAATTTCCCAACGGTACAAAAAACACCTATGACCCAAAACCTCCAACTGTTCCAATAATTTCAGCAATTAATGCTAAAAAGATAAACATTAAGCTGACATCTCTCATTATTATGGGACTCAATGCTATTTAGCCTCGGGAGCTGTAATCGTTTCCTTAAAAAGATTGATTCTTCTTTAAAGTCGTGAAAATAATAAATAATAACACAAAGGACCTTATGACCTATTGAGAAGGCTTGGCAACAAATTGATCAATAAATAACCCCCTTAGAAATCATCCATTTGCTCTTCGCGTTGCATCACTTTTTGGTAGTTATTCAATTTCACCGATACATTCAATGAAATCATTGGAGCCAATGGTTTTGACAAGGAGTAATAATAGACATTTTCAATATTAGAAATAGAACCTCGTCTTGCTGTTCCAAGAATATTTCGTCCTTGAACCGAGACCGACAACATACGATCGAAGAAGCTTTTCTTAACTGTTAAATATTGCGTAAACGAGTCAAAGCTCTCTCCCTGTGCCGTTACCGATCCGCTATTATAACGTGATACCAATTGAATCATAAAGCCTTTCACGGTGAAGGTATTGGATAGGTTACCTGAGTAGTTAAATGATTGTGCGCTATAATCAACACCTTCTAATTCTCCCGAGAGGTTAAATAAGAAAGCATTAGCGCCTGCATTAATTTTCCACCAGTCTTTCACATTATAACTAAATGAAGCCTCTAATCCTGTAGCTTGAGAAGTACCAATATTATAAGGTTGACTGATCAAAATACCTTCGTCATAAACCGTTGAAATTCGGTTAATGATATTATTACTCATTCTGAAATAAGATTCTAAACTGAAGAATCCTTTTCGTTTCACCGGTTTGATGTAACTGAACTCAAAGGCATTAATGTATTGTGGCTGCAAGTTCGGATTACCACTTCTCACATTAAATGGGCCTTCCCAGGTGATGAAGGGTTCAAAATAATAGCTTCTTGGACGTTCGATACGACGCGAATAACTCAGTAAGAACTGACTCTTATTTTTCATACTATACGAAAAGTGCGCTGACGGAAACCAATCTAAGCGGTTAATTTCCGTAAAGTCCGTCGCTGCGGTTGAAGTAATATTACGATAGGTATATTCTGCACGCAGCCCAATTTGATAACCTAAGTCCTTGTGTTTTCCGCTAAACATTCCGTACCCTGCATGGATATCACGGACGTAGTTTACGTCAGAACTGAAAAGTGGATTAAAGTCAAAAAAGCCCGTTTCTGTATTGTATACATAGTTTCTACCTACATCTCCACTGGTCCCCAACTGTGATTGAAGACCTACTTCCATTTTTCTTTTTTTCTTTAATGGACGTTTGTAGTCGATATTAAAGCGATAAGAGTTAGAAGGCCCAGTCTCGGTGTAAAGGTTACCTGAACGAATCGTGCCGTCACCTGCATACGCTAATGTGGTATCATTTTGCACTACATCTCTAATATTTGCAATGGCTTTAATACTGATGTTGTGATCCTTATTTCTTTTGATATTGTACTGGTAATATAAATTGGATGTACTGGCTAAAAACTCAATATTATTGCCTTGTTCGTTATAAAACGTTTCGATTAAACTATCGTCGTCATAACTTTCGAAATTATAGTTAGAATAGGGTTGCATAACATTAGAACGCAAATTGGTTCTTACAGCTAAAACATGGCTATTATTCGGTGCCCATTGTATGCCGCCGCCGCCGCCCCAGCCGCCCATCTTCCAATTGCTTTCACCTTCACTGTATAGGCTATTCACCAATGAATCATAGGTTGTAATTCGCTCCTCTTCTGTAAATTGAGGACGAGAACGTTGCCGTGTATTCACATTCACATCAAATGTCCAAGCGTTCTTTTTAATATTTAGTGAGATGTCGCCATTGTAATTATCGAAACGTCCTATGCTTCCATTTATCAGACAACTCACGCCTTGTAATTTACTTTTCTTCGTGACAATATTGATTACCCCACTTGTTCCTTCAGCATCAAATTTGGCGGATGGATTTGTAATGATCTCAATGTCTTTAATACTGCTGGCAGGTATGGTTGCTAAGGCATCGCTTGCATCCAGGATGGTTGGAATTCCGTCTATTAATAAGGTGAAGCTTGAACTACCCCTTAAACTCACTGTACCGTCTGCTGAAACAGATATGGAAGGAATATTCTCTAAAATCTCTAATGCTGTTTGCCCTTCGGCATTCAGCTGATCTTCAACGTTTACGACTTTTTTATCAATTTCATAGGTGATATCTGGAACTCCCCCAATCACTTCTACCTCATCTAAAACATTGGCGGTTAAGGTAAAATCCTTCAATTGACGCGTAATTTGATCATCCGTTAAATCTATTGGACCGAAAATGCGCGATTTATAACCTACAAAACTTACTTTTAATTCGTATTTCCCTTTTGGTAGATCTGGAATTGAAAAGGAACCATCCTCACTCGTTACTGCACCACCAACTGCTTTCTTCTCTGGCAGTTTTGAAGCCATAACGGTTACATACGGCAATGGATCTCCTGTTATGGAATCAATAACATTACCAAAGATCTCACCGGTAGTTGTTCCACCAGCCCCTCTTCTTCCTCCTCCACCTCCTGGTGGTTGGGCAAAAGCGCTGAAACTAAGTAGACAAATCAATGTGAGGTGTAGGAGACGCATATTTTAATTTTGTACAAAAATAGGCTTTCTCTTTGGAGTAATTTGTTAATTAATTGATAAAAAACCACTGAAACAAGTGCTATTCAGCAGTTTTTAAATGCGTAAGCCCAGGAATGGCAAGGACTTTAAATGTTTAAATATTTATTAAAAAGATTGAACGTTTTGGAAGTTGAATTAAATTTAGAACCCGTCAACGAGCATAGTTACCGTTCCGCGGTAATCGTAAAACTGTCCGTCACGGTCTTCAAATGTTAATTGATAGACGTAAACACCTTGGGCATGATATCCTCCTAATGATGTATTTAAACCATTCCAACCTTCATAACGATCACTTGTGCTAAAGATCTCTCCACCCCATCGGTCGTAGATACGTAATTGATACGTATCAAAATCATACAAAGAAATCACAGGTAAAAAGATTGGATTTTCACCATTCACAATAAAAGCATTCGGAATGTAAACGATTGGATCTAGCGTAGCACAAACCGTATTAGAAAATGAAGTTTCAGCAAAACCATAAGTATTAATGGCTTCAACTGCTTTTACACGATAACAAAATTGACCTTGTGACTCCGTAAAAGACGATACGTCATCCACATAAGAACGGACCCCCGGCAATGTAGTTCCAATTGGTGCATCACCAAATACCCCGTTCTCACCGCGATAGATTTCATATCGGACAATTGCCCCGTCAAAGCCTCCGTAAGATGACCAATTAAGGATATGTTTCATCTCTACATGATTGGTCTGGACTTGCAAGAAACTTGTTCTAGCAACATTCGAAGCTGTTCCGATATTACCACACGTATCAATTAAATTAACACGATATTGATATTCTCCGCGTTCAGGAAAGACTTCTTCATCCAAAAAGGTAAAGTATGAACCTCCTGTTAATGGCAACATTTCTCCTAAATATTGAAAGTCTGTTGAATAAGGATCTTTTACTTCAAGTTCATAACGTTCGACGGATGCATCCTCATCAGTATAAACCAAGAGTTCAATATCTCCGCTTAATTCATGTGTCGCTGTTGCTAAATAATGGAAGTCTGGGCGACTGGGTGACTCCGCCACTTGACACACACGATTCGATAGTGAAATCGTATCATTTACGGTCACGGCTCGGATATAATAACAATAGTTGACATCATACAATAATTCGGTATGTGCATATCTTAAATCTGCCGAAGTTATCGTTCCGATTACTTCGTAGGAGCTTCCTCCAATACTCACCAACACCTCATATTTCGCAATTTCATCAGTCCAACCCACATATGGCGTCCATTCTAAATTAATCGTTCGACTACACAAATTATATTCTTGTTGCAGGTGCATCGTAAAATGGGGATCAAGACTCATGGCAGAGGTTTGATAGGTTCCAAAATCTGTAAAACAAGAATCAAAGGCTGCGACACGGAAACCTTCAGGCTCGATGTCTGAAGTGGTAGGAACATAGGTATACTCTGTATTCAATCGACCCCAAACCGTGTCCACTTCCTCCCAGAAAGGTGCATCTTGACGGTAAATAATATAGCCGTAGGTATCTGGAGCTGGATTAACATTCCAGCTTAAATCGACAAATTCAGAAATTGGATTTACCGTCACCCAATCCAGCACAGGAATGTAAGGGTTGATATCATCCTCTAGATCATCCCCGACAATATTTGAGGTGGACGAACATCCGGCATCATTGGCTACTCTCACTTCATATGATAAATAAGCTTCACATACGTCAATTGTATCTAAAACCATATTTGTTCCATAAGGCACTTGCTTACGCAACGTCCATGTTCCGGCTGGGTATTCGCGATAAATCTCATAAAATGGTGCATCGCCATCGTTAATAGGGTCAGCCAATGCATTCCATTCGAGATTCACTCGACCATCTCCCAAATCAGTCATTTCCAAAAACATGGATGAAAGGGTATCGGATGACGATGTACTTCCTCCCTCACAACCAAATTTGGTTAAGATATAATACGACTTGCTTCCTAAATCAGCATCGGCAGCTGCCACATTAAAAAAGTCTGTACCAATGGTCGGTATGGTTGCAATTAATCCATCCTCTAAAGACCAAATTTGATACTCTTCAAAAGTACCTTCTGGATCCACCGATGGTGTCCAAGTTAAATCAACGCTACCGTCGTTCAATACATCTACACAGCGCAGATCAGCAGGTTCAACCGCTAAAGAATTTTTTAAAATGATGCGAACGGTTTCATAGGTTCTTCCTGGAACGGCACAATAATCATCCTTCGCATTTAAAACAAAGGTATACAGCTGTTCTTGACGCTGCACTCCGCAGGCATCTAATAAATGATCACAAGATGTTTGCCAATTAAAATTAACTGTTAAACCTTGTTCTCCTGAAATAATCGGCGGTTCATCTAGCGTGGCACAAGGTAAATAATCACAACCTGATCCATCATCGGTTAAGCCCGTACCAAAATAACTCCCCGTTGGAATCAATGTGACAGTTTGTGGCGTTCCATCTTGCAAAAACTCCTCGTCAATGATCTCGATATCAAAATTGATTAAATCACCAGCATAAAAAACAGCTTCAAACGATGTTCCACCATCAAAAGGCGGTGTAATCGTCGGTGCTGAATTGTCATATCCAGGACATGGGATCACTATCAATTGCGATTCGCGATGTACGGTTGAAATGAGAACACCTTCACGATAACAATCAATTTTTTGAGCAAAACCAAAATTACCTGGTGTATTCGAAAGGAATGAGATCGATCCTGTTTGGGGATCCATCGTTGCTGGAATATTTCCCGGATCAAACGTGTCGTCCGGCGTCGGGTTATCAAAAGAAAATCCTGGATTAAAAGGAACGGGTGGTGGATTAATCGGCGGATTAAAATCCCCCGAAGGGAAATGATCTAAAGGTACACCCCAAGAAAATACGAGTGAATCATTGTCGATGTCAAATGCATTAGCGTCAAATTGAAAATCGCTGTTTTCACATAATAGCATGTATGGATCTTGTGCAAATCCTGGAGACGAATCTAAACAAGCGTCCGGTCGCGCATACATGATAGAATACAACGTAAATCCATAGGCAGAAGGATCATCTAGATTCGTTAAGTCCCAGTTTCTCGAAAAATCATCATACGTAAATGCCCAACCTTCTGGCGGTGGTGTACCTGCTAATGTCACAACACCTGATTGATAAACAAATTTTTGTACAGCACCTGGTCCTGTACCACCACCTGTACCTATTCCACAATCCAACATGGCCGGCCCACCCAATACTTCGGTGCATACTGGCGATAGATCGGCGTCTGAAATAAAATTACAAATGATAGAATTTACAGATGGATGATTCCATACACGAATCTCTTGAGTTGGATCGATAATTTCTAATCCATTACAGTCACGATAAATGACAAGGGTGAATTGATAGTCATCTCCACCAAGGGCACGCCACGTTATTTCACCCCCCATCAAGTGGGCAGCAAAAACACCATTTCCTAAAAACATTAGGAGTGTTATGATTAGCGCGTTACGTAGCATCTATTTCCTTAACGTAGTTAAATCCTTTTTATTGAATACGACCTAAAGTATTTTAAGTTGCTTTAAATCGGTCATAATTATGGGGGTTTGGTGGATTTGGGCCTTATTCGACCCCAAACTCGATCAATTCCATGAAAATCTCCGTTCCATATATAACATCTGTGGTATCAGAATTGTTGATTTCAAGGTGCTTAAAAACCTTTTTTACACTCCCAATATGGCGCGCATAAACTTCGTATTGACGTCTGTAATCAATCACGGATAAAAAATTCTCCTTTTCAACAATTACGGTTGAGTCAAAACTAAAAACCGGTAGGTCATACGGCTCATAAATGTTTTCATAATAACAATTGAGGGCATCCTCATTATTGAGTGCATTCCCATTCCAATTTCGATTATAAGCAATCGCAAAAACCATTTTGATCATGCGATCGTTTTCCTCCACGACTTCAGCTGTTGTTGCTGTTCTTTTTTGAGTCCAGATCTCTTGAATTTCCCAACTTAACGTATCGTTTTCTCGTTGATAACGACGAATTTTCTGAATGGTGTCTCCTTCTTCATCTACCAGCGATTCAGCGATCACTTCCTTGAACTGATAATAATTGGTATCGTGAACAGCTCCGAGGGCTTCATCATGAAAAATATCAACGACATTATAAACCCGATAATGTCCCTGACTTACAGGGAAATACTCGTAGCCATAAATAATCGGTTTTGGCTCGTTTTTATTACAGGCCAAAATGATAAAGAAGCTGATGAAAGTTAAAAAACGCACTGTATAAATTTACATTAAAATGGGTTGTTAAACAACTATCGCATATGTTTTAGTTGTAAACCAAAGAG
>Ga0181553_10000689_pt1 | contig 29656 bp, 29 predicted proteins | sample 011ome_17_FD_133753 | JGI IMG/M metagenome (GOLD analysis project Ga0181553, IMG submission 133753) | Coastal salt marsh microbial communities from the Groves Creek Marsh, Skidaway Island, Georgia - 011502XT metaG (megahit assembly) | ecosystem: Environmental > Aquatic > Marine > Intertidal...
AGTCTTTTAGTTTTTCTCGCAGGTGTTTAAAAGCTCTACCCATTTGATTTTCGACCGTTTTTGGAGAGATGTCCAAATGGTCAGCAATCTCTTTATAACGAAGTCCGTCTAGTTTGGACATCATAAAAACTTCCCGTGTTTTTTGTGGCAATTCTGAAATAGCCATCATCAATACGTCTTTCAAATCGGTTGATTCCTCCAGTTCAAAATCAATATCAGTAGCAGTGCGTTGATCGGCTTCCGTTGTATGGACAGCTTCTTTTTCATATTTCCGCTTCACAATCGCTTTGCGTTGGTAATCAATGCATTTAAATTTTACCGAGCGGATAAGATATTGTTTTGCTTTATCTGCTATTTCAGCTTTATTTTCGTTGTTCCAAAATTTAATGAATACCCCTTGTACGATATCCTCTGCTTCATCATAATCTTTTACGATGGCGTAAGCATAATTACACAAGGCATTATAATGCGTTTCAAAGAGGATATGGTATTCGGCTTTAGTCATTAACGAATAGATCGAATTCAAAGCTAATAATTTTATGTATTTACCGCTGTTAACTAAAAAAATCTCAATTCAGAATAGGGGGGTATAGAAATGATCACGACTCTCATATGAAAACGATCGAGAAGATAAGCTCGATGAGGTCGAATCTAAAAATTCAGAACAATGAAAAATTTAAAAAGAACCACTGCTGTTGTTTGCTCCATGCTGCTTTTATTAGCTTGTGGTAAAGAAAAAAAGCAAGAGTCAGTAGAGGGTTACAAACCTATTTATGCAGATGGGGCTGATCTAAAGCAAGTGTCGGTTGCTGCAGAAGAAGCATTAGAAAATCCAGGCAGAGTGTATGTCTATGGTGAGTATTTGTTGATCAATGATCAGGCGAAAGGAATTCATATTTACGACAATACTAATCCATCTTCTCCGGTTGAGGTTTCGTTTATCGCTATTCCTGGAAACCTGGATTTCTCTGTGAGTAATGGAATGTTATATGCAGATAACATTACCGATATGGTGGTTGTTGATATTACAAATCCAGCTTCACCAGATTATATTAACCGTATTGAGGATGTATTTCCATTACAACAATTTCCAGATGAATTTGGGGCATTCGAATGTGTCGATCCATCAAAAGGAATTGTAGTTGGTTGGGAGAAAACCACATTATCGAACCCAGAGTGTTTCAAATAAAATTAGACAAATGAAGAATCTTAGAAATTATACAATTGTTTTAGTCACACTGGTATTTTTTGCTAGTTGCGAAAAAGAACAGGCACAAGGAAATGCCAATACAAACTCGATGAATCAAGCAACGCTTGGGGAGGGTGGATCAATGGCTCAGTTTACCATCTTAGGAAACTATTTATATACGGTAGACTATAAGTCATTAAAAGTATTCCATCTTGCAGATCCAGCTAATCCAGAATTATTGGAGACCGTAAATTTAGGAGTTGGAATTGAGACGATTTTCCCGCAAAATGATCACTTATTTATTGGCACACAAAGTGGAGTGCGTATTTATGACGTTACCAATCCGCGTCAGCCAGAGCAAGTGTCGCGTTTTGATCATGTAACGAGCTGCGATCCAGTAGTGGCGAATGATGAATATGCCTTAGCAACATTAAGAGGTGGAACACCTTGTAATGGAAATGTGAACCAATTGGATCTGATTGATATTTCAGATATCACAAATCCAACTTTGATCTCAAGCACAGAACTATTAAACCCTTATGGATTAGGTCTTGCTGAAAACTCAACGGATCTAGTTTATATCTGTGATGGATATGCTGGTGTAAAAGCTTTTGATATTTCAAATCCGGGAATGCCTGAACAGGTCATGCATTTAGAAGGTCTTGATGCCATTGATGTCATTCCTGATACAGACAATAACCTCATTGTATTGACCAGACAAGGTGTTTATCAATATGATGCAACAAACCCACTTGAATTGACGCAAAAGTCAGTGATAAGTGTAGAATAAATCACAACAAAAAGAAAGGGATAACCCTCAAATTCTATTGATATGAAACCAATTGTAACGATATTTTTGATGTTTGTTTTGAGTGTGCAGACACTTATAGCACAGACAGATTCTATTCCGGCTGAACCTTGGTCGTTAAAGGCCACAAATAAGATCGTGAAACTTAGTCCGTTTGACTATATTTCGGTTATTCCGACATTCGGAGCAGACGTAGAGGTGAAAATGCCTCAATCAACTTCTTTGCAATTCGGTGCGGCGGTTATCCCTTCTTTTTTACAATACCTTTCTTCAGAAGCATTTAATGATTATGACCGCATGGGCGGATATCGTTTGCGAACTGAAGGGCGTTTATATATGCCTGTTAAAACGGAGCGTTATTTAGCCTTTGGCTTAACGTTTCGACACTTGATTATTCGAGATGATTTTGCAGTTGGTATGGAGGGAGTGACCAATGAATTTGGCATGGAGGAATTTGCTTATTTCAAAAATGTCCCGATGGTCTTCCATCGTTTCAATACCTTTGTGGACACAAAAATTGGAGTTCAAAGAGAAAACGAAAACTTTGCAATTGATTTTTATGCAGGATTAAGTATTCGCTATATCAAAGTACGTTCTAATTCGGAAGTGCCAGCGGGTAGCGGTATGCCGGAGAGAAGAGGTGTTTGGACCTTAAGAGACGGTCATAGCTTGACTTATCCAACACCCATTATTGGTCTTAAAATCGGTATTCTTTAGATCTTACGATTTCTTTATCTGTTCGAGGATAATGAAATTTGTAGTACCGTTCATTTGGATTTTGATTTTAATCAACCCATTGGCCGTCGAAGTTGCAAGTATGGTTGTGCGAAAAGTGTCGCCAACTTTAATCGAAAAGTGAGGCTTGGTCACTTCAACAACAGTAGAGGTGTATTCACAAGGAGAAGTAAAAGTTACTTTCGTTCTGACATAATATTTCCCGCCTTCGAGGTATTCGGTAACAAAACCATCTGAAAACACAATTTGATAATCGGGGGTGTTTTTGCCATTCGGTTCACGATTGAGAAAAGAATTATTCCGAATCATTTTACAGTTTGGTTCGGCGTCTGGGTTTTCAAGCTGAGGTTGCAATTGGGCATTTGCTGTTTGAAGCATCAGGAAGCCAAGCAATAAGAAGAGAATTTTTTTCATTATCATTATTTTAATCGCGGTTGCGCGTATAGTGATTTTGTGCCACCGCATTTACAAATCTTTTTGTGTTTGTGCAGGTAAATGCTAACCGTTTATCGTTTGATCCAAACAGAGGCATTCCTCCCCCCAATAAAACGGGTATGGGCGTTATGATCATTTCATCAATCAAATCTTGTTCCAGAAAACGCTGAATTGTTTTTCCTCCGTCAATATAGAGATGATGGTATCCCGCTTCCTTGATTTCAGATAGAATAACGGAGAGGTCTCCCTTTTTTAAAAACACCTTTCCTTCTAGTTCTTTTGGAACGCTATTGAGTGTAGTGCTGAGCACAAAAACAGGTTGGTCATAAGGCCAGTCCATATCAAAACTAAGGACGGTTTCGTACGTGTTTCTTCCCATTAAAAGGGCATCAATTTCACCCATAAAAGCGCGATAACCCATGTCATCTCCATCCGGATTCGGAATCTGGTGCAGCCAATCGATGTTTCCATTTTGATCGGCGATGAAGCCGTCTAAACTGGTGGCGATAAATATGGAGTTTTTTGTTCTCATTTTAAATGGGTGATGGCGTTATAAACCGCATCAATAACAGCGGTCATTTTTTCAAAGTCTAAGGTGTCAATCGTATCAGTTGACTCATGATAATGTGGGTTACGAATAAACGAGGTGTCATTGATCATTAAAGCGGGGTAACCAAATCTCCAATAATTATGGTGATCAGATAAGGCAGACAAGGAATTATTGGAATCGGGAAAACTGATTAATTGCACATCTATTCTTGCTTCAGGTAGCATCCTAACATGCACGAGTGAATTAAAATCATGATACTTTTCGGTTCCTACAACAACAATAAAATTGGCCGTACTTGGATAAATGGCAGCTAAGGCCTCTGTAGGATAAGTTTGAGAATTCGGCTCGTCGGAAAAATAGCCGATCATCTCAAAACAAATCATGCCTATAACTGGCGTATTAGCGTCATGAAGCGATTTGGCGTGTATATAACTTCCCATTTCATCCGTTCCAAAAAAAGGAGGTTCTTCTAGACAATAAGCGACAAATTCAATACCGTAATCCAAATCAGGTTGTTGTTGAAATATGATCCGAATGCTTTCTAATAGTCCCGCCACAGCGCTGGCATTATCGTCTGCGCCGGGCTGATTACCGCACACATCATAATGTGCACCTACAATTAATTTTTCTTCTTTTTCGGGTAAATAGGAGACAATAATATTGGTGTAGGTCTCTCCTTGCGCCGTCCAAGTTTGCTCTTTAGGTTCACCACCGGCCAATTTGATTTCATACTTAATATAATCGCAAACAGCAGCCAGTGACGCCATGTTTTGAAAGTTGCGAGGGGGATTAATTTTCGTCAGAAAATCTACGTCCTTATAAATTTGGTCTAGGTTGGCTTGCACTATTCAATGTTTAGTGAGCTTAATATACAAACAGCCAAGCAATTGACCACAGGTTTTTCGTCAAAATAGATGAAGCTAAAACAATCTAGGATTTAACAGCGTCTCTATAGTGTTTCCAAGGAAATAATAACATACCAAAACAGGCACCGTCCTCTTTGTACATGTTTTTATGGTGCACTTTATGCGCTTTTCGCACTGCTCGGAAATAACGGTTATTGATATTGTCGAACCATTTTTTTCTGCGGTGAATCAAGACATCATGAACAAGGAAATAGACAAAACCATAAACCGCAATACCAAATCCGATGCCGATCATCACATCATTCTGATAAATGAAACCAAACATGATATTCAACCAAGACGGAATAGCAAAAATTAGAAAGAACAGATCGTTTTTTTGAAATGTATTTCCGGTTGGCTGATGATGATCCTCATGCAAATTCCAGAGAAAACCATGCATGATATACTTATGTGTAAACCAAGCCATAAACTCCATAAAAATGAAAGCCCCAATAAGTGATAATGCCAAAATCATAAAGCGAATTTATACTCTTTTTCAATCAGAAACAACAAGAATGATAAAATTATGTTCACTCTTCGCCCCCAAAATATGCCTGGGCGCGTTGGATAATAACATCTGTTTCTTGGTCTAATCCAAGATCTAGTGGCTCATATCCTTTATGGTAAAACCAAAAGCCGTCTCTTACTTCAAATTGTTCCATATGACTGAAGTTAAACGTGTCGGCAGGAAAGTAGACGTCAAAATCGTTTTCACCGTAGGTAATGATTTGTGTATTAACAGGGTAATTATACAAAGCAGCCAAAACGCCATTATATTTTTTACCAAAGCTTTCCGAACGATTTTTTGTCTTTGAATAAGCGACAAAATAAAACTGATCAGATGCTGCAACACTTAATGGTGACGCTTTTAAATACAACTCTTTTTTATCCGTTAATAAGTCAAAAGTATAAGTTGGTTTTAAGTCAAATTCCAATAACTCTTTTTCACCCATGTTGAGTTGGGTATTTAACTCAGAGAAAACAAAGGTGGCTGATTTTGATCCGGGATCGATGTAGATAAAATCAGCACCATATTCTTTAACGGTTTTATACTCTTGATCCGTTATTCCTGCAAAATAATCTTCTAAAGACGGACTTGGATAAAAGGATTGTTCAACCCAAATAGCTTTAGCAGCATCCCATTTTAGAAAATCAAACTGCTGAATGCTTGAATTCATCTGACTTAAAAAGGCATAAGACTCGCCTCCCATTTCAAATTCCATAAATTCGAGCATTCCTTTGCAGGTTCGATTATAGAGCGTGAAATAATTATCATGGACTTCAAATTGCGTCCAGTTTTCGGGAGTGCTATCTCCTAATATAAGCGATTTAGCTTCTTCAAGATCATAACAAAAGTCTGACCCGATTACAGCTTCATCTACCGCAAAAAAGTCCTGGATAATCTTCGGTTCATTTTCCAGTTTTAATTCATCGAGTTCAGCCTGAGAAGGGGCAATTTCAATAACATTACCCGTAGTTATTTCATTTTCCGTCTCGTTACCACAACTTGCAGCGAGCAAGACCAAAAAAATGGTGCATATATGACTTATTGCTTTTCTCATTTAATCACTCCTAATTCTTTACCGACTTTTTCAAAAGCATTGATGGCTTTATCTAAATGAGCTTTTGTATGTGCTGCAGAAAGTTGAACACGAATACGAGCTAAATCTTTTGGCACAACAGGGTAGAAGAATCCAATTGCGTATACACCCTCAGCCAATAAACGGTTTGCAAACTCTTGAGCAATTTTAGCATCGTATAACATAACCGGAACAATTGGCGAATCACCTTCTCTAATTTCCAAACCGATTCTTTTAATGCCTGCTTTAAAATAATTGGTATTTTCTTCTAATTGATCGCGAAGCTCTGTTGAATTGCTTAAAATGTCAAATACTGCATTTGAAGCTCCAACAATACTAGGCGCTAAAGAGTTTGAGAAAAGATAGGGGCGAGAGCGCTGACGAAGCATTTCAATGACTTCTTTTTTACCAGATGTAAAACCACCCATTGCTCCACCTAATGCTTTTCCTAACGTACCAGTTATGATATCAACACGTCCCATTACACCATTATGCTCATGAGTACCACGACCCGTTTTACCGATAAAACCAGTAGCGTGACAATCGTCGACCATGACCATCGCGTCATATTTTTCAGCTAAATCACAAATCTGATCTAATTTGGCAACATAACCATCCATTGAGAAAACACCATCTGTAACAATAATACGATTTCTATGTTCCTGCGCTGCCTTTAATTGCTCTTCTAGATCAGCCATGTCAGAGTTCTTATAACGATAGCGTGCTGCTTTACATAAACGAACACCGTCAATGATCGATGCGTGGTTTAATTCATCCGAAATTATTGCATCTTCTTTGGTAAATAGCGGTTCAAATACGCCGCCGTTTGCATCAAATGCTGCAGCGTATAGAATTGTGTCTTCCATTCCAAGAAAATCAGCGATCTTCTTTTCAAGCGTCTTATGAATATCTTGGGTTCCGCAAATAAAACGGACAGAGGACATTCCAAAACCATGCGTGTCAAGTGCTTTTTTTGCACCTTCAATGACACTAGGATGAGAGGACAACCCCAGATAGTTATTGGCACACATGATGACCACGTCATCTCCATTATCTAATTTTACTTCTGCACCTTGTGGTGAAACAATGATACGTTCTTCTTTATATAAACCCGCATCTTTGATAGATGCAAGCTCTTCCTGTAGTTGTTTTTCCAATTTTCCTATCATGGTCTTTTCCTTTGTGATGTTTGGCACAAAGATAATGATTCAGTTTAACTATTTTCGAATGATATTGTATTGATGGGGAGTAAAATGAGGCTTTCTGACTCAATATGATAAAGACAAAATAAACCAAACATGTATTTAATATGTTTAGATTAATGAAGACATGAAAAATTTAAAGTATTATTTATTAATGGGGCTGGGTGTGATCATGCCGACACTATCACACGCACAGGACGAAAAAGGTTATGGAGAAGTTTTTTTCGAAACTTTCGCTGGTTATGGATCTTATATCTGGAAAGAAATCACCTTTCAGGTAAATTGGTACGAAAATTATTTTTGGGGCCTGATTCTTCTGTCGCTGATTGTTTGGGGCCTCGAGATATTATTCCCTTGGCGCAAAAATCAGCCGATTTTTAGAAAAGATTTTTGGTTGGATGCGTTTTATATGTTTTTCAATTTCTACATCTTTAAGTTGGTCATATTTACAGCCTTCTCAAATTTGGTAGAAATGGGTGTTCAAGATTTGTTTGGCGGCAGTTTATCAAGTTTAGCAATTGTTGATATGAGTTCTTACCAGCTTTGGTTGCAATTGATAATCTTCTTTATTGCGCTTGATTTTATTCAGTGGTTTACCCATGTATTACTGCACCGCTTTAATTTCTTATGGCGTTTTCATAAAGTACATCACTCGGTTGAGCAAATGGGCTTTGCTGCTCACTTGCGTTTTCACTGGATGGAGAATGTTTTCTATACACCTATGAAATATATCATGTTGATGCTGATAGGTGGTTTTGTTCCGGAAATGGCTTACCTAGTTTACTTTACTACTATCGCCATCGGACATTTAAATCATGCTAATTTAAATTGGTCTTACGGCCCTTTAAAATATATTTTTAACAATCCTAAAATGCATATCTGGCATCATGCTGAAGAGCTACCAGAAGATCGTCGTCATGGGGTTAATTTTGGAATCTCATTGAGTATCTGGGATTATATATTCAGAACAAATTATATCCCATCAGAAGGAAGGGATATAAAGTTAGGCTTCAATAATGTCGCTAAATTTCCTAAAACCTTTTTTGGACAGTTATTTTACGGTTTTGGAAAAGGACCTGACGAGTAGTAGAGAAGTCAAAAAAATTCTAAAACACCCTGTTGATCTGTGATCAGCAGGGTGTTTTTTTGTTGTAAGACGTGTAGTTTCTTGATGAATCGTTAGCCCAAATGATAATCTGTTTCTTTTGTCCTCATCTAAATTTCTATCCCGTGCCTTTACCTTTGGCCAATTGGTTCGATTAATTGAGCCTGCGATTTACAAAGAGTGGATTGATGAATGTCGATTTAATTCATTTGCGATATAATGCAGTTGATCAATCAATCTAGTTCGTCAGAACAAGATCTTACATATCTTATTAACAACTGAGTTGACGCATTGAGTTCCATCGCGTATCGGCTTTCATTTGAACCCGGTGTTTTTACTGTTTCAAACAGATACAATTACACATGAAGATCCATGGGATGGCAGAAAATATAAGGCATAAAAAAACCGCCAGTTTCTGACTGGCGGTTTTATATGTAATCTTATTCTAAGACTATTGCTTTACAATCTGAATGAAGTTTGTTTTTTCGTTAGCGTTAACCTGAACGATATACGTTCCGTTTGCTAATTCCTCCATTGAGATAATTGCGTTATCATAACCATTACCAGTCATGATTTCTTCACCAAGCATATTTACTACAACGTAGTTAAATGTTCCGTTATAAGAAATAGTCACTTGATCATTTGTAGGGTTAGGATATGCTGTAATTCCATTTTGCTCACTTTCACCAATACCGATGAAACGCATAAGCGTGAATGACTCTTCACCTGAGCATAATCCTGGCTCAGTTGTGATATCATCAATTGTTACTGTATAAATAACACCTGAAGTTAATCCGTCAACATCTTCCGTAGTTGGACCATGAGACCATGAGTAAATGTAATCTCCAGAACCACCAGCAGCAGTAATGTCAATAGCACCATCATAACCATAATACTCATCCGTTACAACTGAAGAAGCGACATACGGACGCTCTATAGCAGTTACAACGATTTCGTCATCATCAGTACATCCATTCATGTCTGTACCAGTCACCGTATAAGTAGTTTCTCCGGCAACAGCAGGGAAAGCTTCACCATCGGTTACAGCAGGATCCCACTCGTATGTCATAGCACCAGATCCCATTAATGTGATGTCATCTTCTGAACATACTGTGAAGTCATCACCTGCATCAACAATCGGTGTAGGCAATACATCTACGAATACAAAAGCGGTATCAGTACAACCGTCATCAGAGAAACCTACAACCATGTGTGCAAATGTTCCTGCAGCAGCTGGTGTTACTGGCTCACCGTCCTCAATTAAAGCGCCCCATTCGAAAGTTACAGCACCATCACCACTACCAGTTAATACATATGATTCACCTAAACAAACTTGCTCAGGAGTAGCAGTTCCTTCAACATCCGGTTGAGGAGCACTAACTAAAGTGATTTCAGCATCTGGTCCTGCGCAACCAAGGTAAGATCCAGAGACTGTATAAGTAACAGATCCATCTGCAGCAGGGAAAGCAACACTATCTTCAGGAGTAGATCCATCAGTAGCAGTCCAAGTATAAATTTCTTCATCATCAACAGCCATACCGCCCTCACCCCAAAGAGTGATAAAAGCTCCTTCACAAGCAGAAGGTAAGCTAGAGTTCGCGGTAATTTCAGGCACTTCAGAAGCATATACAGTAACTGCATATGGGCAATCATCAGGGCTAGTAGAAGTAGCAGTAACAGTAGTTGCTCCTAAAACTGGTGTGAACGGAACTCCGTTTATAACACCCATATCCCAAGTTATTGTTCCTCCTGTTGGAGAAGTACCCGTAATTGTGATTTCTTCGCCAATACATACACCTATATCAGTTATAGAAACTGTAAGAGGCTCACATAATTGCGTAATCGTTACATACCCATGGCCTGTATTAGCAACAACATTTGTTTGGTCGATTCCGCCGTTGTATGATCCACCGCCACCAGGGCTAATTTCACAACCACGTCCACCGCCGCCGCCAGAAAATCCGCCGCCGCCGCCGCCGTTCATATTGTCGGAACCTCCGCCGCCACCGCCACCGAAGCCACCGTCACCACCTTCATCAAATCCATCATTCCATCTTACTCCACCTAATCCATTTTCAAGTGCTCTACGACCTCCTTGAGCGCCGCTACTACCCGGTAAGTAATTGTATGTACTGAATTGGTTTCCACCTGTACCGTTGGTCAACCAACCAGCACCAGCACCAGCCCACCAGCTGCATGATCCAGTGTTGTTTCGCCCTCCGTTTCCGTCCAGCCCACCGTTGGATAAACCTTGAGTAGGATTACCATCATCGGCAATTGTTGCATCTTTTAACGCATAACCACCAGGAGAAGCTCCTGCACCACCGCCACCAGCAGCCATTAATGGTAAAGCATCATCAGTTGGGTCCCAAACAAAAGAACCACCACCACCACCAGGAGCTGCATTGTCTTCAGAGAATCCACCCCCAGTTTGCGAAGGGTCACCTTCTTGACCTACTAAAATGTAGAGTACTTGTCCTTCGGTAAAATCGAATGTACCAGTAATAACAGCACCTAGACCACCATCTTCAGGATCAACCGTATAGGCATGATATCCTCCTTGAGCACCAGCTACTTCAATTTCATAATCACCAGTTGCAGGAACCGTCCATTCTTGAATACCTTGAGTGGTCATGTTTAAGAATGCCGGATCAGATGCCCAAGTTGCACCCATACCCGTGTACTCAGCAACAACGGCACCTAGTGTTGGTCCCGTTCTTCCTTCTGCGCCACCATTTGTAAATGTGTGCGTGTCAAAAGGGTAAAGTTGCGCAAGAGCATCGTTGGATATCATAGCAGATCCAAAGATCGCTAAAGCCACCAATAAGCTTTTGCGTAGTTTGTAGTAATGTTTCATATCTTCAAGAAAAAAATTTCGATGAAGGTAGAAAAAATATTGCTAAGATAAAAGTTGAATGTCTTTTTCTTGTTGATTATCCTGTATATAGGGCCTATTAAACACAATATTCTGCTGTTTTATCGTGAAACATGGTTGAGGATATGTTAGTCATTAATAGCACATAAATACTGGTTAATAAAGGGGATTTGAACGCATTTAGCGTAAGGTGTTGGGTATAGAAAGAGCCATGGTAATCTGACTCGTTTGAAATTAAACAATAAACGCCCTATCCGTTAAAAAAACAAACAAATAGTCAATTCCCTACAAAGTCAATCAATAAATTTTGCACCTCATTAAATCGATTCAGAGGTGTGTTTGCAGCAGTGTCATATATGTCATGATAATTGCTCACCGTACCCATTGAATAAATAAAGAATGCGGGGACACCCATTTGGGAGAAAAAAAAGTGATCTGAATTGGCTGTTGGCCCTCGTTTTTTGATTAAGGGTAAATATTGTTTTTCTTCATTAATTTTAACAAATCGATTAAAGGCTCTTTTGTGAACGGTTCCGTTTACCAGTGTAATTCCTTTGCTGGCTCCGCCCATAATATCCACATTCAAAACAAATTTTATACGCTTTAATTTCAACCAAGGGTTATTAACAAAATACCGGGACCCAACTAATCCAGCTTCTTCACCACTAAAGAAGCAAAATACAATTGAGTATTTCGGCGGGTTTTCGGCGTAATACTTAGCTAAAGACAGCAGCATGGCAACTCCGCTGGCGTTGTCGTTGGCACCGGGAAAGTAAGCGCCGCTCCCCATTCTTCCTAAATGATCATAATGAGCAGAGAAAACAATCTGTTTTCTTTTTCGTTTACCCGGAATATAGGCGATGATATTTTTCGTTTTGTGCTTTTTGACATAATTGTTCTCAATGTCTAGCTCAATGGATGATCCTCCATTAAAATCTTCAGCGTTAATGGTAATCATCGGAAATTTTGCCTCAGCTCGACCAACGCTGAACATCTGTTTGTTTTTTTCGATCCATACCACTGGCGAAATCTGCATCGACTGTACAGCATAATCTTTTAATTTACTGAGTAACTCTTTGTCCTTGAGGTCTACAAAATTAAATACAGGAATTGCTCCATTTTCATTAATCGTTTTAATGGCATTCGGTTGACTCAAAATTTCCTCAACATTAGCGGGATTTATTTCTTTAATTCGCCAACTGCCTTTAGCACTTCCTGACATAGAATTAACCAGGTAATTCCCACCAGGGTTTAAAGTGTCTTGATCAATAACGACCAACATGCGCCCAGGAAAAGTATTGACGTTTAAAGTATAGTGTTGTTCGAACTCACGACCTTCCAGCGGGACAAGTCCAATGTCTTTTAATTCGCGAACAATAAAATCGGCTGCTCTGACATCTCCGTTATTCACATAACCTCTCCCGTCATACCGTTCACTGCAAAGAGAATCCATGATCGTAAGGGCATAGTCTTTCTGTGCAAAAGAATAACTACTCGAAAAGAGGATTAGAAATATGGAAATTCTTAGAATCATGCACTAATATACCGGCGTTCAACCAATTCAATGAATTTGATGATTGATTTATCTTCCAAATCCCATGCATATTGAGTGGTATATTCATTCAGTTTTAGACGAGCATCTTCTCCGGTAGCGCAGCTATTTAAAAAATCAATGGCCTCATCATAGGCTGCTGAATCACCATTAAATAGTGAGGAAATATATTCAAACTTTTTAGCTATACTAATATGTGTCTTTATATCACTGACAGGTGTGTTTTGCAATTTCTTGCGTAATGAGAGTTCATCATCTTTTTTTAAGGCGTCATTGAGTGAGGCGTCTGCATCATCCTCGTTTGATTCTGAAAAAGATTCATTTTCTTTTGGCGGATCAGGCATTTCAACCGCCGCGTTGAATGATGCTTCAGGTGTTTGTTTGATTTCTTCTATTTCGGGGGCAAATTCGTCTGTTGATTGAGTAAAATCAAAGTGTAAATCATTTGCGGGTTCTTCGGTCATTTCTTCTTCCACATCCGCTCCGCCAGTTAAGTCAAAGGCCAATTCAGTTTCTGTTTCTTCAACCGGTTCTACTTCTTCTTGGACATCAGCAACTGCCTCAGTAGCTGAAGCTGTTACAGCAGGGTCTCCATGTTTTTCAAAAGCTAAATGACGCAAGACAACCAGGTGCTCATATAAGGATTTGCCAGACTCAACGAGATTGTCTAGGTCGCCTAAACCAAGTTTACCATTGTTCAGATCATCGATGCGTTCGCTCAAATCATTAATTAATTCGGCGGTGTTTTTATAAGATGTTTTACCCATTTTCTATAACTTATTCACAATTTCCAGATTCGTATAAAATTAAAGTTATATTTGATAGCAAAACCTTATCAAATTGAAAATTTCTCAAAAATACGATGTTAACATCTCGAACGCATTTTCGTTTAGTTCGCGTGTGTCTAATGCAAAGATCAAAGTGATATGTGGACCGATGTTCTCGGGTAAAACTAAGACACTGATCAAAACCATCGACACGTTTAAGTCAGCGGGTAAAAAAGTGATTGTTTTCAAACCAAAATTAGATAACCGCTACGCAGAAGAAGAGGTCGTTTCGCATGATAGTGATGCGACACCTGCAGTGAACGTGTCTCGACCGGTAGAAATTATGGATCTTTTCCATCAGGCAGATGTCGTTGCCATTGACGAGGTTCAATTTTTTGATGATTCAATCGTTTCAGTTTGTGGGATGATTGCTGATCAAGGGAAAACGGTTGTAGTTGCAGGGTTAGACATGGATTATCGTGGAAATCCTTTCGGTCCAATGCCTGCTTTAATGACAATGGCTGATGAAATTGAAAAGTTAAATTCGGTTTGTACTTTTTGTTCGGGGAAAGCTCGTTTTTCTCATCGTGTTTCATCCGAAGGTGAAGTAGTCGTTTTAGGAGAGAAAGATAAATATGTACCACTATGCCGCAGTTGTTATAATGAACTGAAGCAAGAGTGAATCTCAACCTTTCGATAGGACAAATTTGCGCTACCACCGGAGCGCGATTTCTTGACAATGGTAAACTCACCCAACAAGAAATAATCAAGCATATAGTAATTGACAGTCGATCTCCTTTGATCAACTCCTCTTCTCTTTTTGCCTTATTTAAAGGTCAACGAACGGACGGTGCAAACTTTGTTGGGGATTTTTACAATAAAGGGGGACGAATTATTCTTACCGATGCTGAACAGGCCCATGAGGGGATCAGTCAATTGATCGTTCCAGATGTCACCATTGCCTTACAGGAAATAGCAAAATTTCATCGATCGCAATTTAATATTCCTGTAATTGGAATAACTGGTAGCAATGGAAAAACAACAGTTAAGGAATGGTTGTATCATGTGCTTAAAGATGATTTTTTAATTGTACGCAGTCCAAAAAGTTTTAACAGTCAAATTGGGGTTGCACTTTCCCTTTTAGGAATTAGTTCAGAGCATGAATTAGCGATTATTGAAGCAGGGATATCAAAGCCAGGAGAAATGGATCGTTTATTGGAGATGATTCAGCCAACCATAGGTTTGTTCACCGGGATAGGGGATGCTCATCAAGCAGCATTTGAAAGTCGAGATGAAAAAAAACTTGAAAAGTTTAAGTTGTTTAAAGATGTCGAAACACTTATTCAAATTAGCGAAAATAAGGTCAAAAGCACGAGTGCTACAAATGAACAAGATTTTGAATTTGAGATTACTAAGGCAGGTACATTAAGCTTGTCCCAGTTGTTTCAGCATGATCTGACGCTTCCAATTGGATTAGCAGGAGCAGGATCAAATGCCGCGCTGGTTGCAGTCACGGCTAATCAACTAGGTGTTGATTCTAATAAAATTGAGAAACGCATGAAATCATTGCCCATCATTTCAATGCGTTTAGAGAAGATTAAAGGCAATAACAATAATTTAATTATTAATGATGCCTACAGTATAGATGAACAATCACTGGAAATGGGTTTGCGGTTCTTGGCCACAAATAAAGGAGCTAAAAAAGCGGTTGTCTTTTTAGGTGAAGATGCTAAGTTGGCCGATAAGGACAATTCATTGCTCAATATGATACAATCTATCCGATCTAAAATCGCAATGGATGACCTTTATTATATAGGCTCAGCTGATATTGCTAGGCAATTTGATTTTATTACCGCTACTTTTCCTAATGCTGAAGCAATAAATGCCGAGAAATTACAATTAGAAAATTGTGCGATTCTTTTTACGGGTTCTAGAAGCATGCGACTTGAACGTGCGGTTTCTGGTTTTACTGAGAAGAAGCACATTACGCGATTACTGGTTAACCTTTCAGCCATTCGTCATAATTTACAGTATTATAAAAAGCAACTTGAGCTTGGAGTGAAAGTTTTGGCAATGGTTAAATCGCAATCCTATGGCGGTGGTTTAATGCCAATTGCCGAGTTTTTGGAAGACCAACAGGTCGATTACTTTGGTGTTGCTTATGCCGATGAGGGAGTGATGCTTAGAAACGGCGGTGTAAAAACACCAATTCTGGTTATGAATCCCGAACCAGCAGCATTCGACGAGATGATTGAGAAAGATTTAGAACCAGCGATATACTCATTAGCGCTTTTGAATGATTTTATTCATCAATTGATACTTCGAGGTAAAACTAACTTTCCGATTCATATTAAGCTGGAAACAGGAATGAATCGATTGGGATTTAGAAATGATCAACTACAAGGATTGATCGACTTAATTATTACCCAGCCCGAAGTGTTTGTCAAATCAATATTTTCGCATTTGGCAGTGGCAGACGATCCAAAAGAAGAATCTTATACGCTACAACAAATTAATTTTTTCGAGAAAGGCATAGATCAGATAGAGAATGCGGTTGGTTATAAAACGATGCGCCACATCGCCAATTCGAGTGCTGCGCTCTCCAATGTCAAAACGCATTATGATATGGTGAGGTTAGGCATAGGCCTGTTCGGCTTAACGAATCATCCTCAGAATAAGAATTTAGAGCAAGCCTTAATCTTTGTTTCACAAATTTCTCAAATAAGAAATATAAAAGCGGGTGAAACTGTGGGATACGGCCGAAGCTTTTTGGCAGAGAAAGATATAAGAATGGGTGTTGTACCCGTGGGATACGGAGATGGATTGAGACGTCAATTAAGTAACGGAAAATGGCATGTTAAAATTGGGAACGATTTTTACCCAATAATTGGCAGAATCTGCATGGACATGTGCATGATCGATCTTGGTTCATCCAATCATGAAGCAGGTGCTGAAGTACAATTATTTGGACCTGGAAATACGGTGAAAGAAATGGCTGCTATCTTAGGAACTATTCCTTATGAAATCTTAACCTCCATCTCTGGTCGTGTGCAACGCGTTTATCTTTCGGAGTAAAAGGATTATTTAGTCTCCACAAACAACTCGGTCATTAATTGCCCTTTAGCTTTTTTGTTAAACTCAATATTTAAGAGTTTAGCAGTTGTGATTGGAATGTCAATAAGCTCGCGCGCTTCATCCGTAATGATTCCCTTTTTGAAATCTGGTCCGTAAGCGAAACAATTGATTTTTCTGCAGCCCTCGCAGTTGTCTCCATGAGAGACAAAGCCATCTTTATGACCATCGAGATGTCGTCCATGATCATTCGTGACAAAAATGGTGGTTTTACCGCGATAATATGGGTCGATTCGGATGAATTCAAAGATTTTATAGATGTATTCATCCGTTTTTTTCATGCTAGAGAGATAGCGCTCGTAATTGGCAGCATGTCCCCATGAATCCGGTTGACGGAAATTGATCAAAACCAGATTTGGTTTATCCTTTTTCAGGATTTCAAGACTACTTTTGTACGTTTCTAAATCCGATCGATAACCCGTTCTAAATCCATTAACACCACAATCCGAATAGGGCCGATACTGTTCGCGCCATTTTCTTTTCTTTGTATCGGTTAAGATGGCCAACTTATCCTTACTGGCAATCACATATGCTGCCTTTCTACTTTTGCCTGTCGCTTTTAAGAAATATTGAAAGATGGTGGGGTTTTTCGGATATTTCTTACCTGTATTGTCAATCCGTTGATATACACCCGTTGTAATCGCTGTATGTCCCGAGCATGTATAGGTAGGGCCATTGTTTCTGAAGTTGGTGTAAACAACGCCATGTTCAGCCATGTCGTTCGCCATGTGGGGGATATGCTGGTGGGTTGAGTCGCCCCAAGTTTCTGAGTAACGCGGTCCGTCCATGATCATAATGATCACATTCTCCGTTTTATACTTTGTCTGAGTATCACCATTTGACCAAGCCAAAGCAATATACAAAGTAAAGAATGCGCCGAGGGTATATTTTATCATTTTCTGTTTGTTGAGGTACCAAATTTACTTCCAAAAATCCGAAACGAAAAGCGAATGGCACGTTTTCAGCATTTGATTGTGAAATAAAAGTTTCATAAATTCATGTTATTAATGTCATTTTACACTTCTTTTGTGGATATGAAGTCACTTTTGATTGTGTTGATTATATTTTGTTTGGGATCTGCCGGATTCGGACAAATCTTGGACAATACAGAAGGTCAGACTTTTGGTGATTATCCCTATTTCAATCAAAATTTTGTTAGTCGAAATAAAATTAAGTGCATTAAAGGATTTTACTCTACAAAAGCTTCATTGGATGTTATTCGTAAAACAAAAGATATCTATCAATATGAATTTGATGCGAAGGGACGTTTAGTTAAGGAGCTACGCACGCAGTTTGGAGATACCTTAGTCAGTATATTCGAATACAACGCTTCGGGACAACTTGACGTGCTCAGAAAATCGGATAACTACGGTTTTCACTCTTACCATTTTTCTTATGATGAACGAAACCGAATTACAAAAAAAGAATATCGTCGGGATGTCAATAAAAATGGGGACAAATATAATTTTGAATTGGATCGCTCATTTATCGTTTCGGAAGAACGTTTCGAATATGTCCCGCTAGAAGGGCAGAATTACAAAAAAAAGTATCTTAATAACGCTGGAAAGATTTATAAAGAGGAACTCTTCTTCTTTAATGAGTTTGATTTCTTAGTTCGGCAAGAAGCTCGCTTGGTAATGGGGTCTGGAATAACAAATGTATTTTTCACTTATGATGAAATGGGTCGAGTGATCGAGAAGAAAATGGAGAAACGTATGACTTCAAAATCGATAGCCTCTTGGAAATATGAATATGATGAGCACGATAATATACTGGCACTGCATTATTATAAAAATGAAAATTACTTAAAAGAGACGCAAGTAGTCTACAAGCCAGAGACTCTATTGTTAGAGGCTTTCATCAATCGCGAGACTGAAAATGATTTTGTAACGATACTGCAGTTTAAGGGATACGAGTTTTACGAATAGTTTCCACTTAAAAACTACTCCCGCACTCAACAACATTACGATCTGTTTCAAATAAGCGGACCTTCAATTCGAGTTGAGGTTCAATTCGATCTCTGAGAATTTTCCAGATCACCAAACAAATATTTTCTGCAGTTGGGATTCGTGTTTTGAACTCTTCCGTATCTAGGTTGAGGTTTTTATGATCAAAACGGTCTTCTATTTCGCGTTTAATAATGTCCTTTAAAATCTTGAGGTCAATGACCATTCCGGTATCTGGATCAATTTCACCCTTGACCCAGACTTCCATCTGGTAGTTATGACCGTGATAATTTGGATTATTGCATTTCCCAAAAACGACCTCGTTTTTTTGATCATCCCAATTAGGGTTATACAGTCGGTGAGCTGAATTAAAATGTGATTTACGACAAACGGCAATTTTCATATACGAGAAGAAGAATTTAAATCTTAAAATTAAAAATACTATGGTAATTCAAGGTATGTCTTATCTTTCTTTTAGGTTGAATTACCAAATTCAGAACACCTGAGTTTGGTAATTGTTTAGTAGATGATTGAATGTTGCTGGGGTATGCAAGGTTGGTTTTCAGGTCATTTTGAGGTAGTTTTTTTTAAAAAAATTATATTAAAATAATCTCAAGTCAGGGATTTTGACAAGCACAATTCCTACATTTTGAATAATCTAAAGCAGGATTTAAGCTTTTTTTTTGTTTATTTTGTGGCAGATTTAGGCATATCCCGAATTTGGGAGCGTTGAGGGATTACGGAAAAATATAATTTTGAAAACATGCGAAAATTAATCTTTTTATTGACAATTGCACCTTTCTTGATGTTGGGATGTGGAGGTTCTGAGGGAGATGGAAATAATGGTGAAGACGGTTCAGATAGCCTGCAAGTGCAATTTGATGATATGAGCGAATTTTCTTTAAAGCCGGAAGGTTTAAATATGAAAATCATGCTCCCCGAGGTCGCTTCGTCAACAGGAAGTTCTATCGACCCTTCTGTTCAACATGATGATGGAGATTATTTATGGTACCTTTCTATAGGTCCTCGATTTAAATTAATTATTGAAGATTTTGGAAAAGAGAAAAACAAAGTAACTCAAGAGAAAGAAAGGCTAAGTGAACTCGAAGCTATTTTTGATCTCGAATTCATTGTAGATGAAGCAAAAGTGATTATGTACAAAAGATCACTTCATGAAGGTCAGGGTGGTAAAGTTTCATACCACTGCTACGGAGAAGTCGAAATTGACGGATATAATTATGTTATGCGCAATGAGGATGAAGGGTCTCTTCGTCCTATCGCAGAGGACATGGTTAAAACCATTCGTTCAGCTACTCAGGTTGAAGATCCTTTATAAGAAAAAATGAAAAGCATAAAAAAAACGACCGTCATTGACGGTCGTTTTTTATTTCAGCTACAATGTAGTAACTAATTAATAAAGCTTAAGCTTCAAGAAAGTACGCATCTCTTTAATCTCTTCTCGATTAAATCGGTTGTCTGCACGCTTAATGAGCTCTAATAAGTAGATCAAATTTTCCGAATCAGTTCCCGGTTCAACTAAAAACTCTTCTCCTTCTTCATCTTCTTCTTTTTCTACTGTGTGATCAAAACACTCTTCTTCTGTCATATATTCAGAAGCGAGTCGCAATACTTTGGCTAACAAAGGATCTTCGTCTTTCAACGCATCTTCTCTCAAATCCATCAACACCTTCGTTGTTTTCTTAATGTCAAATCCTTTTTCTAGTTGTGCGATTAATTTATCGATTTTCGCATTTGATTCATCCTGTACCATGCTGTTCTAGTTTACTGCAGTTTGTGCTAGCCTAAAGCTAACCGTTTAATTGGACACAAAAATAATTATTCTTCTCAATTCTTAACGCTTCCTTGTCACTTTTGACAAGAAGAAAGGGGTAGTTTGAGCGAAATTTCTTAATTTTCAAGCGTGAAAACGGTAGATGTCATAACGGCACATAACATTTCTATAGACTATGAAGCAGCCAGTCTAGCTAGCAGAGGTGTCGCTTTATTTCTTGATTTACTAATCATTACCGTATATACCGCGATAATGTCGCAGATTATAGCAATAACAACTTTTGGAGCATCAGAAGGGGTGATCATTTTATTATATATTATCGTATTGATTCCAGTAACCTTTTATAGCTTATTGTTCGAATACTTACTAAAAGGGCAAACGGTCGGTAAGATGGCAATGGGAATTCGTGTCGTTAATCTAAATGGTGAAAATGCGACATTAAATGATTATACCTTGCGTTGGACTTTCCGGATAATTGACTTTTGGTTTTCTGCTGGGGCGATAGGTTCGCTGTTCATTTCGACCACAGAAAAAGGACAACGACTTGGAGATGTTCTAGCTCAAACAGCTGTTGTGCGAAATAAACCGGAGCAAGTATATAGCATTCGCGATATTTTAAATATTAAGGACCGTACGAAGCATGAGCCGACTTATCTCGCTGTGTCTAAATTTACAGATGAAGATATGATACTCATCAAAAATGCTATCAATCGGGTTAAGCGTTATCCGAATGATGCGCACAAAGATTTGGTTCGAGAATTGGCAAAAAGGGCAGCGGATGAACTGAATTTAGATGAAGTTCCCAAAAAGAAGTTGACTTTTTTGAAAACGCTATTGCAAGACTATATTGTCTTGACAAGATAAAAAAAAGGCTCCTCATCTTGGTTCGCAAATAGCAGTGGTTAATGTCCCAGAAGATGCAGATGCTTTATTTGGAGATGATTTGGCAGAAAAGTTTGTGATCGATCATTATCTTGATAAAATCAAACATGAACACCACTCCTTACCAGGCGAATATAAAGAAGACGTCATTTCTCGTTTTGCTGATAAAGAAGGGGTAGATTTAATGGTCTTTATTAAACGCGACAGAGGCTTTTGGTCTAACTTATTCCACCAGAGCTTGACAAAAAGCATGGCTTACCATTCTGATAAGCCAATGCTCATTTTAAGAAGTTAATTCGAATATTTTATTCGTTTAGAAGAACGGGTGTTTTGCCACCTCCTCCTGTGACGATTACCTTAGCCCCGTCGGACTGAGATAATTTTAACATGGCTTCAATTCTTTTGAGTTCCAATATTTCAGGTGTTAAACCTTCTGAGAGAATAACTTGTGCGTCACGTGTTCCTTCTGCTTCTATGATTTTTCGTTCAGCTTCCAGCTTTTCCTGATCTAGTATAAAGGTCATTCGCAAAGCGTCCTGTTCAGCTTGTAATCTTGACTCAACAGAGCTATAAAGGCCTGCAGGTAATTTGATGCTGGTTCATGAGTAACCGTGCAATACCACGACAAGCTTGTGATGACTTTGAGACGAGCACAAGTCTAGGTTATGACCGAGCCAAATTGCTTTATGATTCCTTTTGCGGATTTTAACAGCAGACTATAAGAAGCCTAATTCTAGTTGCGCTTCTTCACTCATCATATCTTTGTCCCATGGTGGATCAAAGACAATATTTACATTGGCTGATTCAACACCGTCAACACTTTCTACTTTTTCTCTAACTTCAACAGGTAAAGTTTCTGCCACCGGACAATTCGGTGAGGTTAAGGTCATATCAATTTCAACGTGTCGATCTTGTTTGATTTTCACTTCGTAAATTAAGCCCAACTCGAAAATATCAACCGGAATTTCCGGGTCATAAATTTCTTTTAATGCAGCGATGATATCATCCTCTAATGCTTTGATCACTGCTTTGTCCATATTTCCTTTATTTGAAACTATCATGCCGTCATTTTTAGAGCTAGCGCATAGCGCTTCATTTGTTTAACCATGGCTACCAATCCATTGCTTCGCGTGGGAGACAAATGTTGTTGTAATCCAATTTCTTTAATGAATTCTAATTTAGCATTTACGATTGTATCTGGTTCTTCATCAGACAATACATCAATTAAGATAGCAATTATTCCTTTTGCAATAATCGCATCAGCATCTGCTGTGAAGCTAACTTTTCCATCCTTCATTTCCGCGTGCAACCAAACCGTCGATTGACAACCTTTAATAATATTGTCATCCTTCTTATGGTCGGGTGAAATTAAAGGCAAATCTTTTCCTAACTCAATGATATATTCATATTTATCCATCCAATCATCGTAGATCGAAAAGCTGTCAATCAGTGCTTCTTCTTTTTCTGCAATATTCATCATCTTAACATTTGAATCGCTTTTTCTAAAGCTTTAATAAATTGATCTATCTCTTCCTTTGTATTGTAAAAACTAAAAGATGCCCGAATTGTTCCCGGAATATCGAAAAATTCCATGATTGGTTGTGTACAATGATGTCCAGTCCTAACTGCAATTCCTTGTTGATTCAGCAACGTACCAATATCGTAAGGATGTGTTCCTTCTATCAAGAAAGAAATGACGCTACTTTTATTTTCGGCTTCTCCGTATATTTTAATCCCGTCGATTTTGCTGAGTGCATCGGTAGCATATTCCAGCAAATCAGTTTCATGTTGTTGGATATCCTCGAAATTAAATCCAGATAACCATTCGATTGCAACACCCAGTCCGATTCCGCCAATAATATTCGGTGTTCCTGCTTCAAATTTATGCGGTAGCTCATTATAAGTTGTTCCGCTCATAGAAACTGTTTTGATCATATCACCTCCACCTTGATAAGGAGGCATCTCATTTAATAGCTTCTCTTTACCATAAAGTATTCCCACACCAGTAGGACCAAATACTTTATGTCCTGAATAAACAAGAAAATCACAATCCAGCTGCTGCACATCAACTCTCATGTGCTGTAATGATTGTGCTGCGTCGATTAATACCTTTGCTCCGACAGCATGCCCTTTTTTTATGATGTCTTCAATTGGATTAATCGTTCCTAAAGCATTTGAGATATGTGTAATAGCGATTAATCGCGTTTTTTCATTAATTAATGTTTCCAATTGCGAGAAATCTAGTTCTCCCAAATTCGTCATCGGAATATAACGTAATGTTAAACCTTTGCGTTCGACTAACATTTGCCATGGCACAATATTCGAATGGTGCTCCATTTCGGTGATTAGAATTTCATCTCCGTCAGTTAAAAGTTTACCAAAACTTTCTGCAATAAGATTGATACCATCCGTTGTTCCTTTGGTAAAAATGATCTCATGCTCATGGGGAGCATTGAGGTGCTCTTGAATTGTTCGTCGCGCCTTTTCGTAATTGTCAGTTGAAACTTGACTTAAATGATGAACACCGCGGTGAATATTTGCGTTTTCCTGCTCATAATATCGATTGATCGCATCAATAACAACACGAGGCTTTTGAGACGTCGCTCCATTGTCAAAATACACTAAAGGGTATTTCCCCACCTTGGTTGATAAAATTGGAAATTGATTTCGAATATGATTGAGGTCTAACGCCATTCCTTTTTTTGTGCAAATCTAATGAGAAACTGTCGCAATACAAAGCTTGTTTGGAATCATTCTAAATAAATCCTTAAAAAATGCAAATAAAGTTCAAAAACTAAGATGGGTTAAGATTAGGTTGCCGTATTCTCTGAGAAAAATGGGTTAAATTAGCAGTGGACGAAACTTAAAACATGTCAGAAACTAAATACTTCCGAAAGACCATCAATGATGGATATGCATTTGAAGGAGAATCAATCACGCTGGGCGCGGCCATGTTAAATGGTGAGGCGGTTGGCGAAGCAAATGTAAAGATCCCATTAAAAACCTTAAATCGACATGGTCTAATTGCCGGTGCAACGGGTACGGGTAAAACCAAATCTTTGCAAATATTAGCTGAGCAAATGTCAATGCAAGGAATCCCATCATTATTGATGGATTTAAAAGGAGATTTAAGTGGTTTGGCTCAGCCCGGCGAAACCAATAAGCATATCGAGAAACGAGCGCTTGCTATTGGAGAACCCTATCGACCAATAAAATTGCTCGTTGAATTGTTTTCAATTTCTGAAGGCAAAGGAACACGAATGAAAGCGACGGTGTCCGAATTTGGGTCAACGCTTTTGGCAAAGATTTTAGGACTCAACGATACGCAAGGTGGCGTTTTATCCATTTTATTCGCGTATTGTGATGATAATGATTTACCGTTATTGGATTTAAAGGATTTGAGAAAAAGCTTGCAATATATAATTGGTGAAGGAAAAGAGGAGATAAAAAAAGAATATGGGCAGGTTTCCTCTGCTTCAGTAAATACCATCATTCGAAAAATTATTGAATTAGAACAACAAGGGGGAGAGCAATTTTTTGGTGAACGGTCGTTTGATGTTCAAGATCTTATTTTTACCAATAGTCGGGGTATAGGACAAATATCTATCCTGAGACTGACTGATATCCAATCAAAACCAAAGCTGTTTTCAACGTTTATGTTAAGTTTATTAGCAGAACTATACGAGACATTGCCAGAATCGGGTGATGACGACAAACCCAAATTATGTCTCTTTATAGACGAGGCTCATTTGGTTTTTGATCAAGCAACAGATGAGCTATTGGATCAAATCGAGGTGATTATTAAATTAATTCGATCCAAAGGCGTTGGCATTTTCTTTTGTACCCAACTACCAACTGATATTCCTGATGTTGTTTTAAGTCAATTGGGTTTAAAAATTCAACACGCATTGCGCGCTTTTACAGCCAAGGATCGAAAGGCAATAAAAAAGACAGCAGAAAACTATCCAATTACAGAGTATTACGATACAGCTGAAATTATAACGCAATTAGGAATCGGAGAAGCGCTTGTGACAGCTTTAAATGAGGACGGAATTCCAACTCCGCTAGCAGCGACATTAATGCGCGGGCCAGCTTCGCGAATGGATGTCTTATCTGAAGCAGAAATCGATCAAATAGTCGATTATTCCACGTTGACAGAAAAGTATAATAAGGATATTGATCGGGAGAGTGCTTATGAGATTTTAAGTGACAAAATCGACCGAGCTGCTGCTGAAGAAAGACAAAAGGAAATTGAGGAAGCTGAGCAAAAAGAGCGAGAAGTTAAGCAAAAGCAATTGCGTAAAAAAACCACAAAACGGAAGACAAGTACGCGCAGAAGGACAACAAATTCAAGAAAAACGAGTCCTGACATAGGAGAAACGCTAATAAAAGAATTAACGCGCGGATTATTTGGCATACTTGGCTCGAAAAGAAGATAATATGGAAATCGGATTTCAATCAAAATTACCCGCCGTTGGAACCACTATTTTTTCGGTGATGTCTGCCTTGTCCAATGAGTGCAGCGCAGTCAACTTATCTCAAGGGTTTCCAGATTTTGAAATGAATCCTGTTTTGGAGTCTTTTGTGCATGAAGCAATAAAAGAAAACCAAGTACAATACGCACCAATGCCGGGCAGACTTGACCTTAGACAGGCTATCGTTCGAAAAATGGATGAAGATTATGGTTTTTCTATTGATCCGAATGAGGAGGTGACCATTACTGCTGGAGCCACTCAAGCAATTTATACAGCTATTGCGACCCTCGTGCAAGCCGGAGAAGAAGTGATTTTGTTTGATCCAGCCTACGATTGTTATGCACCAACGGTGGAAGTTCATGGCGGAGTACCTGTTCATCTCGAATTAAAGCACCCAACTTATCATATAGATTGGGATGAAGTTAATGCGGCGATTACCCCTAAAACAAAATTGATCATCGTTAATAATCCGCATAACCCGTGCGGTGTTGTCTGGTCTGAGAGAGATTTAACAGCGTTGGAAGAGATCGCAAAGAAATATCCATATATTTATTTCATGAGCGATGAGGTTTATGAGCACATTCGATTTGGGTCGCAGCATATTTCTGTTTTGTCCAGTGAAATTTTAAGAGCTAGAAGTTTTGTAACTTTTAGTTTTGGAAAGTCACTGCATGTCACAGGGTGGAAATTGGGTTATGTCATTGCCCCAATCGGACTAACCAGAGAATTCAGAAAAATTCATCAATACCTAGTTTTTTGTGTGAATAATACCATGCAATATGCAATAACGAAGTATTTAAATTCTGGTCCAGTATGGAAGGATGTAGCGCCGCTCTATAAAAAGAAACGGGATTTATTTTTAGACGGAATAAAACAGTCTCGGTTTAAAATATTACCCTGTCAAGGCACATACTTTTGCTTGCTCGACTATAGTGATATTTCAGATGTAGATGATGTTGCATTTGCAAAAGAAATGACCACCGAACATGGTGTCGCTGTTATACCTGTTTCGGTATTTTATAAGAATAAAACGGACCATAAAGTAATCCGTGTCTGTTTTGCGAAACAAGACCAAACACTCATCAATGCGGCTAAAAGATTATGCAAAATTTAACTATTGCGCTTATCCAAACCATCCAATTTTGGGAAGATAAAGCTGCCAATTATCAACATTTAGAATCTCAACACCTCAATCAAATTGAACCGGGGGCGGCTGATTTAGTCTTGCTTCCAGAGATGTTTAATACAGGCTTTACCATGAATGTAAAAGAGATGTATGAGGACATGAATGGAGAAGCAATAGAGTGGCTACATTCTTGGGCTGAAAAGCTTGATTGTCAAATAGGAGGCAGTTTAATTATTAAAGCTGATAATCAGTATTATAATCGGTTTGTTATTGTTTCTCCTGAAGGTATTCTGAACTATTACGACAAGCGTCATCTATTCAGAATGGCAGAAGAAAACGATTATTTCACGGCAGGTAAACGACGTGTGATTCACCAGATCAAAGGTTGGAAAATACTATTACAGGTATGTTATGATTTGCGATTCCCTGTTTTTTCTAGAAATAGAACCATAGAAGGTCAAACAGAGTACGACCTTGTAGCTTACATTGCGAATTGGCCAGCTAAGCGATCAATGGTTTGGAAAAATCTTTTACAAGCGCGTGCAATAGAAAATCAAGCTTTTTGTATTGGCTTAAATCGCGTGGGTGAAGATGGTAATGGAATTGCTTATTCTGGAGATGCAATGGTAATAGACCCGTGGGGAAATGTCTCAAAGCCAATCGCTGAAAATGAGGAAGATATGGAAATAATCACCTTGGATTATGGTGTTTTGAAAGGTATAAAATCTTCGTTTCCAGCTTATTTAGATGCTGAATCAAATATACAATTCGGTGAATCGATTATTACTACATCAGAATAATCAAATTCCGTTTTTACTCGACTAGTTATCACTGTGTTCCGTGATTCATTGTAGTTAAACTTAAACATACTTACAATGAAAAAAGACTACTTATTTGCTGCAGGAATACTCCTGCTATCGACAAATGCTTTAGCTCAATTCAATGCCGAAGCACATTTCTTACCCATTCAAAAATTAGGTCAAACCACGAGGGATCTCTCTGGTTTTCGCGCTGAACATCGAGATCCAGGCGATTTCCTTGTCTGTGATGATTTTAGTGCGCCTGAAACTTGGTCTATCTATACCCTTGATGATACGGATCCCGAATGGGAAATCTTAAGTTCAGAACCTGCAGATCTTGTTGATTATGTCGATGAAATGACTTCGACTCCAGAAGCGAATGGTTTTGCAGCCTTTAATGGGATTCAACACCTTTTAGCAGGAGATGTTCCGCCACAGAATGCCGTGATTGAATATGCAGAGACGATTGATTGTTCTGCAGCGGCTGGCGTCTCTTTACGATTTGAGCAAGCTTATCGGGCATTCAATACAGATCGAACATTTGTAGAAGTAACCGCCGGAGATTGGGATACTGATCCTATCTTAATTGTTGAACTGAATACCTCAGTTCCGACGAATGGACCAACGATACAAGAAATTTTCTTGGTTGATATTTCAGAAATTGCAGCGGGCGAATCAAATATCCGTGTCAGATTTCGTTGGGAAGAACTCGGAGGAGACGATAGTTTTGGTGCCGGCTATGCCTGGTATATTGATGATTTTTGTGTGCAAGAATCTTGGAATTATGATCAAGATTTGACCACAGCTTTCCATCGTTCAGGTATGGGCTTATGGATGGAAGACGGAATGGATTATTACAATATCCCCGTTGATCAGATAACGGAGATTGCTTTTTCAGGAGCTACGCAAAACATGGGCTCTTCTGATCAAACCGAAGCTAAATTGAACGTGTCAGTTGACGGAGCGGTAAGTTTTTCAGGGACTTCTGAGCCTATTGCTTTAGAAGCGAGTGATACCGATACATTTCAGGTATCAACTGCGTTCATCCCAGCATTAGAAACTGGCGTTTATGATTTTACTTATTTTTTAGATAGTGAAAATCCTGAGCAGGCGACCGAGAATGACACGCTTTTTGATGAAATTAGAATTACTGATTGGGTTGACTCAAGAGATAATGGATTTAGCAGCAGTTCAATACAAAATGTTGGTGGCAATACAAACCTGCCGTTAACTATAGGCAATGTTTTTGACATCTTTGGTGATACCGAATTAGGAGCTATTGATATAGCAGTTACAAGTAGTGATAATAATATAGGGAAGATCATTTATGGACAGGTTATGGTTTTTGATCCAGGTTCAAGCACCTTTGTATACGCCGGGCAGACGCAAGATCATGAGATTACCGCTGGCGAGAACGGTGGCTTCATTCTTTTAATATTGGATGAGGATGATCACGTGTCATTGACGGAAGGACAAACGATTTTGGTGCTCGCTGGTCATTATGGTGGTCCAAATGAAGTGGCATTCCGAATGGCGCAATTAGTTGAGTTAGGAACCGTTTTAGGATATCGATCGGGTGAATCAGAACCATTTAACCTATTAGATCCTTCGGCTATCATGGTACGTCCTGTTTTAAACAGTTTTGTCGGAGTGGAAGAAGTTGAAATTCAAAACTTAACTGTTGGTCAAAACCAACCAAACCCGTTTGGTGATAACGCTGTTATCAACTACGAGTTGAATGAGTCTGCTAACGTAATGATTGAGTTCACTGATCTTTCTGGAAAAGTGGTTAAAACAATC
>Ga0181553_10000691_pt1 | contig 29609 bp, 42 predicted proteins | sample 011ome_17_FD_133753 | JGI IMG/M metagenome (GOLD analysis project Ga0181553, IMG submission 133753) | Coastal salt marsh microbial communities from the Groves Creek Marsh, Skidaway Island, Georgia - 011502XT metaG (megahit assembly) | ecosystem: Environmental > Aquatic > Marine > Intertidal...
GAGCAGAAGGTACACTTTGATAGCATGGTAGTAGTTACCGAGAAAAAGTTACATGCCTTCGGAAGTATTGAAGAAGAAAATGGTTTTACCCTCGACACAAAAATTGCATTTAAGGGCAAGGCACATCTTATATCTGCTCAAAGGGATATCCGGTTCAGAGGGTTGGTTAAAACGATGCATACATTCGATTTTATGAGAGAATCAGCTTGGTGCCGTTTTGATGGTGAAGTCAATCCGTTGGATGTCGTTATTCCTATGAATCCTCCGAGAATGGCTAGTGGTTCCAAGATATTTGTGGGTCTCCATGTAGCAAAAGACTCTTCCCATATATATCCGGTTTTCAATTCAACCAAACGCAGATTATCCGACAATGACGTTACTCAAGATACAGGAATTCTTTATTGGGATCACGATAAACAAAGCTTCTTCTCAGGTTCTAAAAATCGACTAAAGGGAGGTGAATTAAGAGGAAATTACATCCAATTTAATGAATCCAATCATAGCATTCATGCAGAGGGACCAATGGATTTTGGTGTTGAGTCAGAACAAGTTAAATTCAGAGCGGCGGGAACTGCAGATTTAGCTCCTCGCGATTCCGCTTTTGAATTCAATTTGAGTATGCTTATGGATTTTCCATTGCATCCAGATTTCAAGAAGCGAATGACCGAGATGTTCTTAGGAGAGGGAATTGGAGATGTAGATTTGAATACTGATTTCTTTAAGGAAAATATTCATCAATTGATAGACGATCCGGGATTGAGAAGAGACATGTTGAAGAACATCGAACAACGCAATCAAATCAAAGGGAACTTAAACCTTATTGGCGGTAAAGATGAAACCAATTATAACTTCATTTTTAGTGATGCCAAATTCAGATGGGATAGCAAAGCTAGAGGTATGTTCTCTGATGGTACTATTTCATTAGTTTCTCTGTTTGGAACGCCCATCAATAAAACCATTAATGCGACCATATACATGGAGGCAAAACGAGGGGCTGAGAAAATGCATATTTACTTAGATGATGGCGTAAATAAGGTTTATTTCTATGTGCAATCCTACCGTGTTAATATTTACACCAATGATGAGCAATTACTTGAAATAATGGCCAATACCAATAACAAAGTAAAGCCTCGAGATTTTGGTGTTTCTGCTACGGGAGAGCGCTCCGTGGATCGATTCTTAAGAAAAATTGGTTTGGACTAATACACGACTTCACACAGTGTGAGTCCTTTCGCAGGTACCGACATCCCAGCTTCCGAACGGGTTCCTCCAAGAATGAGTTCTCTATGTTTGTCTAGGGTTAATTTACCCCTTCCAATTTCAAGTTGGGTTCCTACTATAGCCCGCACCATATTGCGAAGAAAGCGATTGGCGCTGATGTGGAATTCTGCTCCGATATTATCAGAAACCCAATAGGCCTGAAGTACGGTACAGCGATAGTGATTGCTTGAAGGGGCGCCTTTGCAAAAAGCAGAAAACTCATGTTCGCCAATTAGATCTTTACAAGATTCATTCATTAGTTGAATGTCTAAATCGGGCTTTACCAAATGGCAAAAATGGCGATTGAATGGATTGTTCTGGTATTGCAATCGGTACACATACGATCGTGAGAGGGCAGAAAAACGAGCGTGGAAATCGTCTTCAACGAGAGAAACGCCTAATATACCAATGGTCTCAGGGACTAAATGTCGGAGTTTATAGGCCAGTTGCTCGCAATCAACATGTTGGATGCTATCGAAGTGTGCGGTAAAAAATGAGGCGTGAACACCTGTATCGGTTCTTCCACATCCTAAACAATCGATGGTTTCGCGTAAAATGGTAGACAATGCCTTTTCAATTTCGGCTTCTACACTATGGGCGTTAGGTTGAATTTGCCAACCATGGAAATCAGTTCCGTCGTATTGCAAATCCAAACGATAACGCATTTTTTAACGATTCAAATTCTCAAATATCACTGCAGAGCCTTGACCAACGCCAATGCACATAGTGGCCAAACCATATTTGAATTGGCTGTTTTTCTTGAATTGATGCAATAAGGTTGCTGAAATTCGGGTGCCACTTGCTCCTAAGGGGTGACCTATAGCAATGCTTCCACCGTTGAGATTGACTTTTGCTGGGTCTGCGTGAAGTTCATCCATACTTGCCAAAACTTGCGCGGCAAAGGCTTCGTTCAGCTCCATTACGTCCATATCGTTGATCGTTAAACCTGCCTTTTTTAAGGCCAACTTCGTTGCAGGCACTGGACCAATTCCCATGTAAGCAGGATCGACTCCAGCAACTCCAAAACTTACGATACGTGCCATCGGTGTCAAATTGTATCGTTTTAATATTTCTTCACTTACAACCAATGCACAAGCAGCGCCATCATTAATACCCGATGCATTCCCAGCGGTTACGGTTCCATTTTCCCTAAAGGCGGGTTTCAAACCACCTAAAGTTTCTAATGAACTTAATCTAGGATGTTCGTCTGTATCAAATACTATTGGATCTTTTTTTCTTTGCGGAATGATTACGGGAACGATTTCATCTTTGAAGGCACCCATATTATGAGCAGCTTGCCATTTTTCTTGAGAACTCAATGCAAATTGATCTTGACGTTCTCTCGATATGTTCCATTTCTCCGCTACATTTTCCGCGGTTTCACCCATGGAATATGGATGGTGCAATTTAGAAAGTGCTGGATTGGTGAATCTCCAACCTATAGTGGTATCATGAATTTCGGGCGTGCGTGAGAACGCAGTTTCTGCTTTTGCCATAACAAAAGGAGCTCGGGTCATACTTTCGGTTCCACCAGCCAATATCATATCCGCTTCCCCGCTTTTAATAGCCATGTAAGCGTTTTGTAGCGATTGAAGTCCAGAAGCACAAAGTCGGTTTACGGTATAACCCGGAACGGTTTCGGGAATACCTGCAAGGAGGGAAGCCATACGGGCAACATTTCTATTGTCTTCTCCGGCTTGGTTTGCAGCGCCAAAAATAACATCGTCTACGTCGCTCCAATTTACTTGGGAATTACGCTCCATGATTCCTTTAATCACATGTGCGGCTAAATCATCAGGTCTTACAGAGGCGAGTGTGCCTCCGAATTTTCCTACAGCCGTGCGTAAAATATCCACTACATATACCGAATTCATGACACAAAGGTCGCAAAATTTAGTGGTTGGAAATACATTAATTTGGGTAATTTTGGAGTTCGATGCTGAAACTACCAGCCATATTATCAGTAATTTTTCTTTTTACAGGGATTTTTAGCCCGATTTGGCAGGGCCAAAAATTGAATCAGCATCGAAAAGAAATTAAAAAACAAATACGTAATCAGAATATCAAACCAGACAACATCGATACCTTGTTTTTTGCAAATTTGCACACCCATGATATTACGGTTGAATCTGAGATTGAAGTAAATGGAATGATGTACGATGTTTTGGAAGTGATTCCTATATCAGACGGTATTCAAGTGGTGGCATTCCGAGATATAAAGGAGAAGCAATTATTACAAAGCTTATCGAATAAAATTAATAATGAAATCCCATGGAGCCAGTCTCCAAATTTTAAAGTTCAAAACCCGCTATTTTCGGAGCATTTCAATCCCATTGACTTTGGGATAATTCCCTTGAACAAGATCTATTTTTGTGATGTCATTGGCCCTTGCCTATGTGGATTTGTAGGTGTCCTAACGCATCCCCCAGAAATGATTTTTTCATAAACAATTCGAAGCATTTTGCTTCCGACATTGAGAGTTTAATCTTGAGGATTAATACTAAAAAAGAGTTCCTAAGGAACAATGAAAAAATTATTGCTAATTATGGGAGTTGCTTACAGCGGAATGCTGTGCGCCCAACAAACAAATGATAGTAACGACATTGAGTCGTTTGATGAAATTCTGATAAGCGCAGATCGTTATGGCTCGAAGAGAAAACAATCTGTACATGAAATAGAACTTATCAGCTCCAAGAAATTGAGTGAATTGCAAGGAGCTAATCTGGGAGATGCCCTCCAAATGACGGGTAAGGTTTTTGTACAGAAAAGCCAAATGGGCGGGGGTAGCCCTGTTTTACGTGGATTCGAAGCAAGTCGTGTTTTGCTTGTGATTGATGGAGTTCGCATGAATAATGCCACTTTTAGGGCGGGTCACTTACAAGATATAGTAAGTGTTGATCCTTTTGCCTTAGAGCGTTTAGAAGTTAATTTTGGATCGGGCTCAACATTGTTTGGGTCTGATGCAATGGGTGGGGTTTTGTATATGAAAACCAGAGACCCTAAACTTCTTAGGGAAACTCAAAATATTGGTGATGCAAGTGTTCAATTAGGTGCAGGTAATCATAAATCAATATCCGCTAGACTTATTGGGATGGCAAACCTGCGATTTCAATCAGCATCCAATAGTATTATTGGAAATGCTTCCCTAGAATACCAAGGTCAAAATAAGGCTCTTTTGTTTAATGTAACGCATTCAAAATTTGGTAACCTAAGAATGGGTAGAAATACGTTTACCCGTGCACAGGATAGTTTTGGAATTCAACCCTACCGTGTGGTTTCGGATTATAGCGGTTTAAGTAATATAGATAGTCTGGCTTCCAACGATGATCCATATACACAACCCAATACTGGTTACGAACAAACGGATGTATTGGTCAAATATCGTTTTGAAGCAAAAGGATTGCATACGTTGAATTTTCAAGGGTCTTTTGCTGGTGATATTCCCCGGTACGATCGAATGCAATATTGGGCTCCTAATGGCGATCCGGCTTATCTGCCAATAGAATATGGAGCATGGTCTTACAAACCGCAAAATCGCATGTATTTGGCCTACACTTATGAGGCGAATGATCCTTCTCAACAAAGATTTCGTTTAGCCCATCAAATATTTGAAGTGGGCCGTTCATCAAGAGCTTGGAATAAGGCAAACGAGCGCTTGCAATCGGATCGCGTAAATATGTCGAGCTTTAATTACGATCGGAAGGATTTATTGGGTAATTGGGAATTACACTCTGGGTTTGAATATATTTACAACCATGTAAACAGTATTGGAACACAAAGAAATGTAATTACGAATGAGGTAACCCATTCGAAATCCAGATATGCAGATTCGTTTGCTTCCACACAATCCGCAGCCGCATTTGCTCAGATTAAACGAAGTTGGGGCAACACTACACTTGTAGGTGGATTGCGGGTGACATATTACCAACTCCTAGCCGCTTTCAAGGCACAAAATCTATGGGAGTTGCCTATTAATAATACTACTTTCTCCCATTTGGGTCCGAGTTATCATTTTGGATTCATCCAAAAGATAAACGATAAACTATTGGTAAAGGCTTCCATCAATCAATCTTTTAGAAATCCAAATGTTGATGACCTGACTAAGGTGTTTGAATCCCAGCGCGGTTTAAAATTGCTAATCCCCTCACGAAATTTAAAACCAGAAGTGGCCCATACTTTTGATTTAAATGTGAATTATAGATTGAATTCAAACGTGTATTTCGAAGCGGGCACCTATTATTCCAGGGTCAACGATTTAATGTCCGATGTTTTTGGTGAAATTGCGGGTAAGGATTCAATTTCATGGGACGGGATTTTAACGCCGGTTTATCAAATTCAAAACGTTGGGGAAGGCCATATATATGGTTTTTTTGCGAACCTACAATGGCGATTTGCCCCTGAATGGACGTTTAAAGGCGGTTTCACAGAAACTCAAGCTAGGGTGAAATACAACAACGGTATTTGGTATCCCATGGATCACATTCCACCGCTATACGGCCACGTTTCGATTAAATGGAGTAATCCAATCCTTTGGGCAGAAGCACAATACTTATTTAATGGGTCAAAACCATTGAATGAATACTCCCCAAGTGGAGAAGACAATCTTAAATATACTCCAGGGTTTTCCCAAGGCATAAGTGTAGGAAATCCTTCATGGGGAATTGTCAATATTCGCTGTGGTGCTCAAATCAAGGATTCTTGGAACATTCAGATTTCTGTAGAAAACATGCTCGATTTGGGTTATCGAGTTTTTGCAAGTGGAATTTCCGCTTCGGGTAGAAATATTTCTACCACACTTAGCTACAAATTTTAGCATAAGTCATGTGAAAACAACACAATTACTTTGTTAAGGAATTGTGTTGTTTTTTGTGATTTCTTAATCTTGATTCATTTTTTAAGTTGTTGTTTGATAGTTATTTAAATTGATGCGTTTGTGATTTTAATACAAAGTTGACACAAACTTAATTTTTCTTCAAAAAAACTATAAGTCCTTTTTCTATATTTGCGCCCCTTTTATGAAGCCCACTGTAGCAATTTTGTATGCCGAGAGCCGGTATACCCCTTGGAGAGAGAATATCGATTTCGAAACCGTTCGCTCGTTTGTAGATGCCCTGAATCACGATTTTGAAACATTAGTTGTGCATATGACGCAACCCTGTGATGAATTAGCAAGTTTATTGAAGAGTGCGGATTATGTCGTGAACTTGTGTTATGGATTTGGAAATTATAATCAAGCCGAAGTAGCCGCTTGGTTAGATTTGAATGATATCAATCACCTGAGCAGTTGTGGTGATGCCCAATTATTAGCCCAAGATAAGAAGGCCGTTGAAGAATTGTTACTAGAAAAAGGGGTGAGAACACCGGTTTCCATAACCCAAACGTCTCAAATTACTGAGGGAAGTTACATTCAAAAACCTCGGTTTGGTGGATGTCATCGTGGAATTGAAATTATGGATTCTACGGATGCCACATCGCGAATGACATTTGGCTTGGATAACGATACCTTATTACAACCGTATTTAATTGGCCGCGAATTCTCCGTGGGAGTTATCCCTAAAGCAGATGGAAGTGGTTATGAGGTATTGCCTCCGGTTGAAATTGTACCATTCCCTCCGAGAGATGTATTTATTGCAGGAAGCGCATTTGGAACTACACAACGTGAATTTCATCCTATTTTAACCGAGGAAATGAGCATGGAATTACAAGCAGCTGCCGTTATGTCCCACAATACATTTGGATTGAACTATATGTCGAGAGTGGACATTCGGGAGTTTAATGGACATATGTATATTTTGGATATCAATACAATGCCCAATATGCATCCGCGGAAAAGTTTGATTCCTGCGATATTGCAAGAAAATCAAATTGATTTAAGTGAGCTGTTGCGCCGCTTTATTGCAATTAACGATCAGATGCGCTTGTCGAAATATAAAATTGAAGGGCTTAACCCAATTGAAGTTCCTTCAAATCTTGACTAAGCAAAATCTTCGCACTACCCTTCGATTTTAGCAACACTTCCATAGAGTGTTTTTCATCAATTCGAAGTTTTTTCATGATTTCAGCGACCCAAAATTGCAGTGTTGGATAATGATGGCAGTTGAGCTTTAACTCACTGTAATGCAATTGCCAAACTAGATTTCCAGGAATTGTAAATTCCAAATAGATTAGAGACGGCTGCTCATGAATCCATAACCATAAATGCCACTTGTTTTGAATAAGTAATTCTCCATCAGTAATGATTTCATTTCCTTTTTCATCAAAATATATAACCTGTAGAATAGTAACGGGCGTATTATTGGGAATTACATCCAAAACATTCAAAGGAACGCTTCCAATTTGGAATCCTTGCTTCGACAATTTGGCAAAAAATGGTAGATGTGTCATATTCGGAAGTATTTATAAATCCGAATCTACTGAATAGCTTGTTTGGATTTGTAACCAAAAAAATATCATTACATTAAGTTAAGTTACTTTTAGGTAAAACACCCTTTAAATTGTCTTGTTTACCAAATACAAACTAAAAGCAATATTTTTGCAGCAATGGGAAGGATGTTTGAAAAGCGCAAACACAAGATGTTTGCTCGTTTCGACCGAATGGCGAAACAATTTACGAAATTAGGGAAGGAAATTGCCATAGCCGTTAAAATGGGCGGTGAAAATCCAGATTATAATCCGAGATTACGTGTTGCAATTCAAAACGCTAAGGCAGTTAATATGCCTAAAGATAGGGTAGAAGCTGCGATAAAACGCGCACTTAGTAAATCGGAAGGCAATTACGAAGAAGTACGTTATGAAGGCTATGCTCCCCACGGTGTGGGTGTATTGGTAGAAACGGCTACCGATAATACAACCCGCACAGTAGCCAATGTAAGAATGCATTTTAACAAAGGTGGTGGAACCTTAGGTAAAACGGGATCTTTAGATTTCAATTTTACGCGAAAAGGCGTTTTTAAAATTTCTAAAGAAACCTTAGGAGACAGAGATTTGGACGAATTTGAGTTTGAGCTGATAGATCACGGTCTTGAAGATTTTGCAATCGATGATGAGGACGTATACCTATATACAAGTTTTACAGACTTCGGAATCATGCAAAAGCAATTGGAAGATATGGGCATTGCAACTTCGAATGCGGAACTGCAATACCTTCCTCATTCGTATGTTGATCTTGATGAAGATCAAGCACAGGAAGTGCTAGATTTGATAGAGCGCCTCGAAGGCGATGACGACGTTCAAAACGTTTATCACAACTTGCGTTAAGGGCAAGTCGGGCATTTATATTCGTATTTCTCTGGGAACTGGGCCTTTACCCATATGTATCGATCTGGATTTGTAGGGTCGTTACTAACAATGCGCACACCCATGCTTTTTGCTCCTGTTTTTGTAACAGTATCGAATTTGAATTTGACTTTCATTTTTTTGCCGCCTTCGATAGTTTTTGGGAAATCTTCGAAGGTGATGCATGGACAGTCGGTATTGAGTTGTTTGATTTCAAGCGTTTCTTTTCCAGTATTGATAAAGGTAAATTCCCCGAAGAGGAATCCTCCAGAACGCTCTTGCTTGCCGAAATCATAAAGTGCAGGTTCAACTTTCAACTTAGGTGCGCGCCTAAGCTGGCGTTTGGTGAGCTCGGGGAAATATTGAGAGCGCGTGTAACTCACCTGCACAGGAATCATAGTGGAACCGGGAGCATTGGATTGGAATGCAAGCTCGAAACCTCCAAACCCATATCCTGGGGCCAACTTACCATCAATTGATATTTGAATCTTACCTATTTCATTAGGTTCGAGATTTTTTGGATATATCACCTTGGCATAAGGGGGGAGTTTTTCAGCAGCAACTAAATAAAGTTGCGAACTAAAAGAAGACTGATTGATAACCCGAATTTCCTTCATTGCCGTCATGTTATCCAAAAGGGGATCGAAAGAGATTTGATATTTCTCAAAGTCTATGCGACCGATTGCCGGTGGTATATAGGTGTTTTTATTGTTTTCCTCTTTTGGACGAATAACATCACCTTTAATGGCAAGGTAAGATATAGGGCTAAAAGGGGAGTTGGTGTATACGGTTAGGGTTTTATCAAACTTACCCAAACGGTTTGTAGTTTCATAACGCGCCTCAATATATCCCTTTTGTCCGGGTTCAACGGGTTCACTACTCCAACTTGGTGCGGTACAACCACAACTCGATTCTACTCTGTTTACAATAACAGGTTTTGGGGTTCGGTTTATAAACTCAAATCGGTGTGTTGCAAATTTCATAGATTCCTGAAGTTCGCCGAAATCGTGTTCGCGTTCTCGGTAATAAATTCCAGGTTTATCACCTTGCGTGTTTTGAGATTTTAAGGGGTTTGAAAACAATAAAAAGGCAGAGAATGCGATTTGCACAAATGAACGAAATGGAATTGAATTACGATACATATATAATATGGTTTAGTATACTGACGAGCAACACTATGAAAAAGGTTGCTTATTATCTACAAATATAGTGAAGATGAATGCGACATAAACCATAGATTTTTGGGGCGTGAGGTTTAATAATGGACGATAAGTCCGCGTGGCATTTTATGTAAAGATGATAAAAAGCGATTTTTTTTTCGCATGCTATTGATATTGATAAAAAATAAGTGTAATTTTGCCGTCCTTTTTGGGAAAAAATATGCCTACTATTCAACAGTTAATTAGAAAAGGACGCAAGGAAATCGAGACTAAGAGTAAGTCTCCTGCTTTGGATTCTTGTCCTCAGAGAAGAGGGGTTTGCACCCGTGTATACACCACCACGCCTAAGAAGCCTAACTCAGCATTGAGAAAGGTTGCTCGTGTGCGTTTGACCAACGGTAAAGAAGTGAATGCTTACATACCGGGAGAAGGTCACAACCTTCAGGAGCACAGCATCGTTTTGGTGCGCGGCGGAAGGGTAAAAGATTTACCTGGTGTTCGTTACCACATTGTACGTGGTGCGCTTGACACCGCTGGTGTTGATGGAAGAAATCAAAGAAGAAGTAAGTACGGAACCAAAAAGCCAAAAGCAAAAAAATAAGCCATGAGAAAAACGCGCGCTAAAAAACGCATTCTTACACCCGATCCAAAATTCAACGACGTGATGGTAACACGTTTCGTTAACGGGATGATGTACGATGGAAAGAAATCTGTTTCATTGAACATATTCTACACCGCTTTAGATATAGTAGAAAAAAAGATTACCGAAGAGCCAGGTATTGAAACATGGAGAAAAGCCATGAACAATGTAATGCCTTCAGTGGAAGTTAAAGCACGCCGTGTAGGTGGTGCTACTTTCCAGATCCCTACTGAAATTCCCCAAAAGAGAAAAGTAGCTCAAGGCATGAAGTGGTTAATTGGATACGCACGTAAGCGCAACGAGAAGAGCATGCCTGAGAAATTGGCTGCTGAAATTATTGCTGCGTCTAAGAGCGAAGGAGCTTCTGTAAAGAAGAAAGAAGATACTCACAAAATGGCTGAAGCCAACAAAGCATTCTCACATTTTAGAGCTTAAGAAAAGAATTAAATGGCACGCGATTTAAAATTTACCAGAAATATTGGAATTGCCGCGCATATCGATGCAGGTAAAACAACTACAACCGAGCGTATCCTTTTTTACGCAGGTGTAAACCACAAAATAGGTGAGGTACACGACGGTGGTGCTACCATGGACTGGATGGCACAAGAGCAGGAGCGTGGTATTACCATTACCTCTGCTGCTACCACTGTATTCTGGAAATACCGCAATCAAGATTATCATATCAATATCATTGATACTCCAGGTCACGTAGATTTTACCGTTGAGGTAAATCGTTCTTTGCGTGTATTGGATGGTTTGGTGTTCTTGTTTAGTTCTGTTGATGGTGTTGAGCCACAATCAGAAACTAACTGGCGCCTTGCCGATAACTATAAAGTTCCTCGTATTGGTTTCGTTAATAAAATGGACCGTTCAGGAGCTGACTTCCTTAACGTAGTAGCGCAAGTTAAATCTATGTTAGGAAGTAATGCAGTTCCACTTCAGTTACCTATCGGTGCTGAAGACAAGTTCCAAGGTGTTGTTGATTTGATCAATTTCCGTGGAATTATTTGGGATGAAGACAATTATGGAATGACTTTCAAAGAAATTGAAATTCCAGCTGATATGGTCGACGAAGCTACAGAATGGAGAGAAAAATTACTCGAGGCTGTTTCTGAGTACGACGATAAAATCATGGAAAAATTCTTTGAAGATCCAACCAGCATCACCGAGCGTGAAATCTTAGATTGTTTGCGTCAAGCTGTAATCGATTTGAAGATTGTTCCGATGATGTGTGGTTCTTCATTCAAAAATAAGGGTGTACAAACCATGTTAGACATGGTTATGGAGTTAATGCCTAGCCCTATGGATATCGAAGATATCAAGGGTACGCATCCTGATACTGAAGCTGAAATTACACGTAAGCCGGCTTACAGCGAACCTTTTGCGGCATTAGCATTTAAAATTGCTACTGATCCTTACGTTGGTCGTTTGTGCTTTATCCGTGCTTATTCGGGTAAACTAGATGCAGGTTCTTACGTATTGAACATGCGTACAGGAAATAAAGAACGTATATCTCGTATATTCCAAATGCATGCTAACAAGCAGAATCCTATCGAGTTCTTAGGCGCTGGTGATATTGGAGCTGCTGTTGGATTTAAAGATATCAAAACGGGTGATACCCTATGTGACGAAAAACATCCTATCATTCTTGAAAGTATGGTTTTCCCTGATCCTGTAATCGGATTGGCTATCGAGCCTAAAACTCAGGCTGATACGGATAAGTTAGGAATGGCTTTGTCAAAATTGGCTGAAGAAGATCCTACTTTCCGTGTTCATACAGACGAGGATAGCGGACAAACGGTTATTTCAGGTATGGGTGAGTTGCACTTGGATATCATTGTTGATCGTTTAAGAAGAGAATTCAAAGTTGAGTGTAATCAAGGTGCTCCTCAAGTAAATTACAAAGAGGCATTAACCAGAAACTTCACTCATCGTGAAACATATAAGAAACAAACAGGTGGTCGCGGTAAATTTGCTGATATCCAATTTGAAATTGGTCCAGCTGATGAATCTTTCCAAGGCGAAGGTTTGCAGTTTGTGAATGAAGTTGTTGGTGGTTCAATTCCACGTGAATTCATTCCATCTGTAGAGAAAGGTTTTAAAGCGGCTATGCAGAATGGTGTTTTAGCAGGTTATGCTATTGATCGAATTAAAGTTCGTTTGTTTGATGGTTCTTTCCACCCAGTGGATTCTGATTCATTATCGTTTGAAGTTGCGGCGAAACAAGGTTTCCGTTCAGCGGCTAAAAACTGTGGTCCTATCTTATTGGAACCAATAATGAAATTGGAAGTTGTTACCCCTGATGAAAATACAGGTGATGTAATGGGAGACTTAAACCGTCGTCGTGGACAAATGGAAGGTATGGACGAGCGTGGTGGTGCACAGGTTGTTAAAGCTAAGGTGCCATTGAGCGAAATGTTCGGATACGTTACAACTTTACGTACAATCACTTCAGGTCGTGCAAACAGTTCTATGGAATTCAGTCATTATGCTGAAACGCCTAAGAATATTGCAGAGGAAGTGCTTAAAAAAGTTAACGGTTAATTTAGAAATCAACTATAATGGTTAATCAGAAAATAAGAATCAAACTAAAGTCTTTCGATCATAATTTGCTGGATAAATCAGCAGAGAAGATCGTAAAGGCGGTACGCACGACAGGGGTTGTAGTAAGCGGTCCCGTGCCTCTACCTACGCGCAAGAAAATCTTTACAGTTTTGCGTTCTCCTCACGTAAATAAGAAAGCTCGTGAGCAGTTCCAGTACTGTACGTATCAGCGCCTTATCGATATTTTTAATGGTTCCACAAAGACCGTAGACGCACTTATGAAGATTGAACTTCCAAGTGGTGTTGAGGTTGAAATTAAATTGTAAGAGATATGAACGGTTTAATTGGAAAAAAATTAGGAATGACTAGCGTATTCGATGCAAACGGTAAGCGTGTTGCATGTACGGTAGTTCAAGCTGGTCCTTGTGTGGTTACACAAGTTAAGACTGAAGTAAAAGACGGTTACAATGCAGTTCAATTGGCATTTGGTGAGAAGAAGCAACGTAAAGTTAATTCTGCTGAAAGAGGCCACTTTGAGAAAGCAAATACTACCGCAAAATCTGATGTTGTAGAATACCGCGATTGCGATATGGATGTTACCTTAGGTTCTATCATTGACGTAAGCATCTTCGAAGAAGGTGAATTTGTTGATGTAGTAGGTACGTCTAAGGGTAAAGGTTTTCAAGGGGTTGTTAAGCGCCACGGTTTTGGTGGTGTTGGTCAAGCAACTCACGGTCAGCATAACCGTTTGCGTGCTCCGGGTTCTATCGGTGCGTGTTCATTCCCTGCTCGTGTATTCAAGGGCACTCGTATGGCCGGTCGTATGGGTGGTGAGCGTGTTAAAGCATTTAACTTGACTGTTTTGAAAATTGATACAGAAAAGAATGTATTGGTTTTGAAGGGTTCTATCCCAGGTCATAATGGTTCCACCGTTTTTATAGAAAAGTAAGTCATGGAAGTTAAAGTATTAAATAAGCAAGGTGCTGAAACAGGTCGTACGGTTACGTTACCTGCGGAGATTTTCGCAGTTGAGCCAAACGATCATGCTATCTACTTAGATGTTAAGCAGTACATGGCTAACAAACGTCAGGGAACGCATAAAACTAAGGAGCGTAGAGAAATACACCGTTCAACTCGTAAGGTATTCCGTCAAAAGGGTACTGGTGGAGCTCGTCACGGTTCTTTGAAAGCTGGTATTTATGTTGGTGGTGCCCGTATACACGGTCCACGTCCACGTGACTACAGCTTTAAGTTGAATAAAAAGTTAAAGAGATTGGCCCGTTTGTCTGCTCTTTCCTACAAGGCAAAAGATAATGCTATTGTTGTGATTGAAGATTTGCACATGGACACTCCTAAAACTGCAGAATTCAAAAATATGTTAGCGGCTTTGAAAGTTACAGGTTCAACGTTATTGGTTACTTCAGATAACAACACGAACGTTTACCTTTCAGGTCGTAACCTACCAAATAACGATGTAATGTGTGCGGCTGATTTGAATACCTATCAAGTATTGAAATGTAAGAGCCTAATACTTACTGAAGGAGCATTGAACAAGTTACAAGAGAATAAATAAGATGATACTTAAAAAGCCATTGGTAACCGAGAAGTCTAGCTCATTGATGGACAAAAAGGGTAAGTTTGGTTTCGTTGTAGATACTAAAGCTACAAAAGACGAAATTAAACAAGCCGTTGAGTCTTTCTATGAAGTAGAAGTTGAATCGGTAAATACCATGATCCAGCGGGGGAAAGCGCGCAAGAATCGCCGCACAGGCCAAATCTCCGGTTATACTAACAAGTATAAAAAGGCCTTTGTAACACTTAAAGAAGGTTTTAACATTGATTTTTACAAAGACGTTTAAGACATGGGAGTACGTAGATTAAAACCAATCACACCTGGCATGAGAACGAGAGTGGCTAACACTTTCGAAGAAATTACTACAAGTAAGCCAGAGAAGAGTTTGTTATTGCCTATCAAGAAATCTGGTGGTCGTAACAATCAGGGACGTATGACTATGCGCTACATTGGTGGCGGTCATAAGCGTCGTTATCGTATCATCGACTTTAAGCGTAACAACGTTACTGTTACAGGTGAAGTGAAAACAGTTGAATACGATCCTAATCGTTCAGCTTTCATTTCTCTAGTAGAATATACCGATGGTGAAAAGCGCTACATCTTAGCACCAGGTGGCATTAAAGTAGGTCAAACCATTGCACAAGGTTCAGGTGTTTCTCCTGATTTAGGTAATGCTATGCCTATGAAGGAAATGCCATTAGGTACCTTAATTCACAATATCGAATTACAGCCAGGTCAAGGTGGACGCATTTGTCGTTCAGCTGGTACTTATGCGCAGTTGATGGCAAAAGAAGGCAAATATGTTGCTTTGAAGTTGCCTTCAGGTGAAAGTCGTTTTGTGTTAGGAGAGTGTATGGCTACAATAGGTGTTTTATCAAACAGCGAGCATCAGCAAGAGGTTAAAGGTAAAGCAGGTAGAAGCCGTTGGTTAGGTCGTCGTCCTCGTGTTCGTCCAGCTGCGATGAACCCAGTAGATCACCCCATGGGTGGTGGTGAAGGCCGTAACAAAGGTGGACAGCCACGTTCAAGAAACTTGATTTATTCACAGGGACAGAAGACTCGTTCTCCAAAGAAAAATTCAAGTCGTTTAATCATTGAAAAGAGAAAAACCAAACGTAACAAATAATCACTAAGCACAAAAGGAAATGGCAAGATCAATTAAAAAAGGACCCTTTGTAGATATCAAATTGATGTCTAAAGTGGATGTGATGAATACGGCAGGCAAAAAGTCGGTTATTAAGACTTGGTCACGTCGCTCTATGATCATCCCTGACTTCGTGGGACATACGTTTGCGGTTCACAATGGGAATAAATTCATTCCAGTATATGTTACTGAGAATATGGTAGGACATAAATTCGGTGAGTTTGCACCCACCAGAACTTATAAAGGTCACGGTAAATAAGAAAAATGGAAGCTAAAGCAATTTTAAGAAACTGTCCTTTGTCGCCACGCAAAATGCGTCTATTGGCCGATCAGGTTCGTGGACAACGTGTGGAGCAAGCATTGAATATCCTTCAGTGGAATCAGCGCCCTACATATGCTATCTTTTTGAGTAAGCTCATCAAGAGTGGTATTGCAAACTGGGGTGTTGTAAACGCCGACGGTCGCATTGAAGACAGCGAGTTATACGTTAAATCTATTACCGTAGACGGAGGTTTGAGCATAAAGCGTTTAAGAACGGCTCCTCAAGGTCGTGGATACCGTATCCGCAAGAGATCCAATCATGTTACTATCATTATCGATAGTAAATTAAGTCAAACCCAAACTGAACAAGCATAAAATGGGACAAAAAGTTAACCCTATAGGATTACGTTTAGGAATCATCCGTGGTTGGGATTCTAGCTGGTATGGCGGAAATGATTACGGTGATAAGCTCGTTGAAGACGAGAAAATCCGTGAGTATTTGCGTGTACGCATACCACGTGGCGGTATCGCTAAAGTAATAATTGAACGTACTTTAAAGCGCATAACACTAACAATTAATACGGCTCGTCCTGGTATCGTTATCGGTAAAGGCGGTCAAGAGGTTGATGCTATCCGTGAAGAAATTAAGAAAATCACAGGTAAGGATGTTCAAATCAATATCAACGAAATCAAACGTCCTGAATTGGACGCTCGTTTGGTAGGTGAGAACGTTGCTCAACAAATTGAAAATCGTTTTTCATACAAGCGTGCAATTAAAAACGCACTTCAAAGTACAATGAAAATGGGTGCTGATGGAATCAAAATTCGTATCAGTGGTCGTTTGAATGGTGCGGAGATTGCGCGTTCAGAAATCTACAAGGATGGAAGAACTCCATTGCACACGTTGCGTTCCAACATTGATTATTCTTTGGTTGAAGCACAAACGGTTTATGGAAAAATCGGTATCAAAGTATGGATTTGTAGAGGTGAAATCTACGGTAAAGTAGATTTATCTCCAACTGCAGAATCAGATAAGAAAGGTCCACGTGGAAACGATCGCGGAAACGCAAATCGTGGTGGTGGCCGTGATAGACGTCGTCGTAATAATTAATGTGTAGATTATGTTAAGTCCAAGAAGAACCAAATATAGAAAACAGCAGAAAGGGCGCGTTCGTGGTATCGCAGGTCGTGGTCACCGTATAGAATTCGGAAGTTTTGGTCTAAAATCTTTAGAGCCAAGCTGGATTACTTCACGTCAGATTGAATCCGCTCGTATTGCTGTAACACGTTATTTAAAGCGTGAAGGGCAAGTATGGATTCGTATTTTCCCAGATAAACCTATCACCAAGAAGCCAGCAGAAGTACGTATGGGTAAAGGTAAGGGTGCTCCCGAGTATTGGGTTGCCCGTGTTAAGCCTGGAACCATTATGTTCGAAGTTGGAGGTGTTCCTTTAGAAACGGCTAAGGAAGGTATGCGTTTGGCAGCTCAAAAATTGCCAGTAGCATGTAAGTTCACCGTACGTCCGGATTATAACGAAGAAGACTAAAATGAAGTATTCAGAAATTAAAGAACTTCCAAACAAAGAGTTGGTTGAACGTTACAAGGAAGAGCGTGTTCGCTATACGAAGATGCAATTTCAAAACGCCGTAGCTCCTTTGGATCAACCTCACAAGTTGCGTGAAACTCGCCGTGAGATTGCCCGTTTATTAACGGAATTAAATAATCGCCGCCATGAAGCTCAGCTTAAGGCTGCAATGAATCAACAAGAAATAGAAAATTAAATATAAATGGAAGCAGTAAGAAACGCTCGTAAGGAGATAATCGGTACGGTAACCAGCAATAAAATGGATAAAACCATAGTTGTTGCGGTAGTTCGTAACGTAAAGCATCCTAAATACGGTAAGTACTTCAAAAAGACGAAGAAATTTGCGGCTCATGACGAAAACAATGAGTGTGCAGAGAATGATATCGTTCGTATTATGGAGACTCGCCCATTAAGTAAGTCTAAACGTTGGAGATTGGTTGAAATCGTTGAAAAAGCTAAGTAATCATGGTACAACAAGAAAGTAGATTAAAAGTAGCTGACAATAGCGGTGCCAAAGAAGTTCTTTGTATCCGTGTATTAGGCGGAACCAAGCGTCGTTACGCCAGCGTTGGTGATAAAATTGTGGTAAGCGTTAAGCACGCAGCTCCTGGAGGAAACGTGAAGAAAGGTTCTGTTTCTAAAGCGGTAGTTGTGCGTGTTAAAAAAGAAATACGCCGCCCTGATGGTTCATACATTCGTTTCGATGAAAATAGTTGCGTTTTGTTGAACAACTCAGACGAACCAAGAGGTACCCGTATTTTCGGCCCTGTTGCTAGAGAGTTGCGTGACAAGCAATTTATGAAAATCGTTTCATTAGCCCCTGAAGTATTATAATAAAGACATGGCAAACAGACAGAAACTACATATCAAAAAAGGAGATACGGTTACCGTTATTTCCGGTGATGATAAAGGTAAAACAGGTCGCGTATTGACTGTTTACCCTGAGAAACTTCGTGCCATCGTTGAGGGCGTGAATATCGTAACTAAACATCGTAAACCTACAGCTCAAAACACCGCGGGTAGCATCGATAAAATCGAAGCTCCTATTCATATTTCGAAACTTATGGTAACGGTAAATGGTACCGCTACACGTGTGGGTCGTAAAATGAATGAAAACGGTAAGTTGCAGCGTGTAGCCAAAAAAACTGGTGAATTTATTAACTAATTAGAGAGATGAGTTACACACCTAGATTAAGAAATAAGTATTTTGAAGAAGTAGTGCCCGCGATGCAGGCCAAATTCAATTATAGCAATAGCATGCAAGTTCCACGTATCGAGAAAATCGTTTTGAACCAAGGTATTGGTGCTGCGGTTAACGATAAGAAAATGGTAGACTCTGCTATTGAAGAAATGACTAAAATTACAGGTCAACGTGCTATTCCAACCATTTCAAAGAAAGCAATCTCTAACTTCAAGTTACGTGAGAACATGCCGATTGGTTGTAAAGTTACGTTACGTTCAGAGCGTATGTATGACTTTATGGATCGTTTGATTTCAGTTGCGATGCCTCGTATTCGTGATTTCCAAGGTTTAAAGACCAAAGGTTTTGACGGTAGAGGTAACTGGACTATGGGTATTACCGAGCAGATCATTTTCCCTGAAATTGATATTGATAAGGTAAGCCGTATTTCTGGTATGGACATCACTGTTGTGACTACAGCTAAAACAGACGAGGAGAGCTTAGAATTGTTACGTTTAATGGGTTTCCCCTTCCAAAAAGACTAAAAAAATGGCAAGAGAAAGTATAAAAGCTAGACAGCGCAAGCGCGAAGCTATGGTGGCTAAGTTCGCCGAGAAGCGTGCGCAACTAAAGGCAGAGGGAAACTACGATGAGTTGCAAAAACTTCCTCGTAACGCATCTCCTGTTCGCTTAAGAAATCGTTGTAAGATAACGGGTAAGCCAAGAGGTTATATTCGTGTTTTCGGATTGTGTCGTAATCAGTTCCGTCAATTGGCGAGTGATGGCAAAATCCCAGGTGTAACAAAATCAAGTTGGTAAAATTTTAAAGCAATGACTGATCCTATTTCAGATTATCTAACCCGTTTACGCAACGCAATGAAAGCCAACCACCGTGTGGTTGAGATTCCCGCGAGTAACTTGAAAAAAGAGATTACCCGTGTGTTGTACGAAAAGGGATACATCCTCAAATATAAATTTGAAGATACCGAGAATAAACAAGGCGTGATAAAAATCGCCCTTAAATACCATCCACAAACCCGTCAAGCGGCGATTCAAATGTTGAAGCGCGTTAGTACACCTGGTTTGAGAAAATATGCAGACAAAGAAAACCTTCCTCGTGTGATGAACGGTTTGGGTGTTGCAATTTTAACAACCTCTAAAGGTGTAATGACAGACAAAGAAGCTCGTCAATTGGGTATTGGTGGTGAAGTTTTATGTTTTGTTCAATAAAATAAATTAAGAAAATACAAATATGTCACGCGTAGGAAAAGCTCCCATTAGCATTCCAAAAGGAACCGAGGTAAAAGTCGCTCCTGGTATGGTAACTGCTAAAGGGCCAAAAGGAGAATTGTCTCAAGAATTCCCTGCTACCTTTGAAGTAAAGGTAGAGGAAGATGTGATGACAATACATCGCCCAAGCGACAGTAAACAAGATAAAAGCCTTCACGGGCTTTATCGTTCTTTGCTAAACAACCTTATCGTAGGTGTTTCTGAAGGACATTCTGTCAACCAAGAATTGGTCGGTGTAGGTTACAAAGTTTCTAACCAAGGTAATTTGGTAGAATTCGTAGTAGGTTACTCGCACAAGATCTTGTTGCAAGTTCCTTCTGAAATTTCAGTTGTTACTGAAACTGTAAAAGGTAAGAATCCAAACATTACCATGACCTGTTGCGACAAGCAATTATTAGGTCAGGTAGCTGCTAAAATTCGTTCCTTCCGTAAACCTGAGCCATACAAAGGAAAAGGTATCAAATTTGCGGGTGAAGTTCTACGTAAAAAAGCAGGTAAATCTGCAGGTAAATAATAATTGTAAAACATGGCAAAGTCTAAAGTTTCTAGAAGAGATAAGATTCGTAAGCGTGTGCGCGGCGTGATTTCAGGTACCGCCCAGCGTCCTCGTTTAAGTGTTTACCGTAGTAATAAAGATATTTACGCTCAGTTGATCGATGATGCTAATGGGGTAACCCTAGCGTCAGCTTCATCACGAGCTACTGAAATATTAGATATTAAAGACACTAAAGTAGCGAAAGCGGCATTAGTAGGTAAGAAAATTGCTGAGCTTGCAAAAACTGCAGGTATCGAGCAAGTAGTTTTTGATCGTGGTGGTTATTTGTATCACGGTCGTGTTAAAAGTTTGGCCGACGGAGCTCGTGAAGGAGGTCTACAGTTCTAATTATAAGTAAAACAACATGTCAAATTTGAATAATAATCAACGTATCCGTCCAGGTGATATCACCTTGACTGAGCGTGTTGTATCCATCAACCGTGTAGCAAAAGTTACTAAAGGTGGACGTACCTTCAGCTTTACTGCTTTGGTAGTAGTAGGTGACAGTAACGGTACTGTAGGTCATGGTTTGGGTAAGTCAGGTGAAGTTATTGAAGCTATCAATAAAGGTATCGAAGACGCAAAAAAGAACTTAATTAAAGTTCCTGTTCTTAACGGTACTGTTCCTCATGAGCAATTGGGGAAATTTGGTGGCGGTCGCGTTTTGTTGCGTCCTGCTTCTCATGGTACAGGTGTTATTGCCGGTGGTGCAATGCGTGCTGTATTGGAGAGTGCTGGTGTAACTGACGTATTAGCTAAATCTAAAGGTTCGTCTAATCCTCACAACGTGGTAAAAGCTACTTTCAAAGCGCTAACAAGTATGCGTGATGCAAATAGTGTTGCCCAATTGCGTGGTATCAGTTTAAAGCAAGTGTTTAACGGTTAATATCATGGCGAAGGTTAAAATCACACAAATCAAAAGTGGTATTGGATACCCTAAAAATCAAAAAGCTACTTTAGTAGCTCTTGGTTTACGTAAAATGCACGCGAGTCGCGAAGTGGAATTGAATCCTCAAATCCAAGGAATGATTCGTACAGTTGAACACTTATTAAAAATTGAAAACGCCTAATGGACTTAAGTAATTTAAAACCGGCCGCTGGTTCGGTAAAGAATAGAAAACGTATCGGTCGTGGTCAGGGTTCTGGTCGTGGAGGTACTTCTACAAAAGGTCATAAAGGAGCTCAATCACGTACTGGTTACTCTCGTAAAATCGGTTTTGAAGGTGGTCAGATGCCACTTCAGCGTCGTATTCCTAAAGGTGGATTCAAAAATATCAACCGTGTTGAATATGCAGCAATCAATTTGGATATTTTGCAGCAGATTTCTGAGGAGTTGGGAATAACTAAAATTGATCGTGATGTATTATTAAACAAGAATTTGATAGGAAAGCACGATTTATTCAAAGTTTTGGGTCGTGGTGAACTTAAATCTTCTTTAGAAATACACGCAAACAAGTTCAGTGATTCCGCTAAAAGCGCTATCGAAAGTGCTGGAGGAAGTGCACACGTAATCGAGAAATAATTATGAAAAAATTCCTCGAAACCTTCAAACATATTTGGGCCATTGAGGAGCTCCGTAAGCGTATCACGTATACGCTTATGCTTTTGGTAATATACCGTTTGGGTTCCTACATTATCCTTCCCGGTATCGATGCTGAAATGCTCGAGGGATTGAGAGGACAAACCAAGAATAACATCTTGGGTCTTATCAATACCTTCGCTGGGGGAGCTTTTGCTCGCGGTGCCATATTTGCACTGGGAATAATGCCATACATTTCGGCGTCTATCTTCATGCAATTAGTATCTATTGCCATTCCGAGTTTCCAAAGGATTCAAAAGGAAGGGGAGGAAGGCCGTCGCAAGATCAATCAATATACCCGAATCTTAACAATCATCTTTACTTCAGTTCAGGCCTATGCCTATTTGAATAACATTATGAATACTCCTGGAAACCAGGCGGCATTATTATTCAATTACGGCGATATGCTTTCCAAGAGTATGTTCATTATTACAAACATTTTCCTACTTACAGCGGGAACGATGTTTACGATGTGGATGGGAGAGCGTATTACGGACCGAGGTTTAGGTAACGGTATCAGTTTGATCATTATGGTAGGTATCATAGCACGTATGCCAGCTGCTATCGTGGGTGAGTTCTTGTTCCGTTTAACCAAAGGCGGTCCAATCTTATTCATAGTGGAATTGGTAATTTGGTTTATGGTAGTACTATTCGTAATCATGTTAACCCAAGGAACACGTAAGATCAGTGTTAATTATGCAAAACGTGTAGTTGGAAATCGTCAGTATGGTGGGGCACGTCAATATTTGCCTATCAAAATTTTAGCTGCCGGTGTTATGCCAATCATTTTTGCACAAGCTTTATTGTTCTTACCTGCCACTATTGGAAGTTTCTACACAGAGACTACAGCCCCTGGATGGTTATTAAGTTTAATGAATCCATACAGCTTCGGTCATAATGCTTTCTTGGTATTCTTGATCATTGTCTTTACCTATTTCTACACGGTGATTATTTTCAATCCGGTCCAGATGGCAGACGATATGAAGCGTAATAATGGATTTATTCCCGGCGTAAAACCTGGAAAACAAACTGCCAATTTCATAGACAACGTGATATCTAGAATTACATTACCAGGTGCTATTTTCATCAGTATTATAGCGGTACTTCCGGTATTTGCCGTGAAGGGTAATGTGAACCAAGAATTCGCACAATTCTTCGGTGGTACGAGTTTGTTGATCTTAGTGGGTGTTGTTTTAGATACCCTTCAGCAAATTGAGTCCTACTTATTGATGCGTAAATACGACGGATTTATGAGCGGAGGCGGTCGTTTGAAAGGAAGAATGACAAACCAATACCAACAAGTTGATATTTAAAAATAAAATAACTATTTTTGCAACCCTTTTGATATGTCGAAGCAAGACGCAATAAAACAAGATGGTGTTATCTCCGAAGCTTTATCTAACGCGATGTTTCGTGTTAAGTTAAGCAACGGACATGAAATCATAGCCACAATTTCGGGCAAAATGCGTATGCACTACATTCGTATTCTCCCAGGAGATAAAGTACAAGTTGAAATGTCACCGTACGATTTAACAAGGGGTCGCATAACTCTAAGATATAAGCACTAATTGATATGAAAGTTAGAACATCTGTCAAGAAACGCAGTGAAGACTGCAAAATCGTACGCCGTAAAGGAAGGGTGTACGTAATAAACAAGAAGAACCCTAAATTCAAACAACGTCAAGGATAAAAAAACATGGCTAGGATAGCAGGTATAGATATTCCCAAAAATAAACGTGGTGTTATAGGTTTAACCTATATCTACGGTATTGGCAATAGCACAGCAGCGCAAATTTTAGATAGCGCAGGCATTTCACAAGATAAGAAGGTAAGTGACTGGAACGATGATGAGCTTGCAGCGATTCGTGGTTTCATTACCGAAAACGTGAAAACAGAAGGTGAATTGCGTTCTGAAGTTCAATTGAACATCAAGCGTTTAATGGACATCGGATGTTATCGCGGTCAACGCCATCGTAAAGGATTGCCAGTACGTGGACAGAAGACCCGTACAAATGCACGTACTCGTAAAGGTAAGAAAAAGACCGTTGCAGGTAAGAAAAAAGCAACGAAATAATTAAGCACGTAATTTAACATGGCTCAAAAGAAAGCACAAAAGAAAAAGGTTAAAGTTGATGCACTTGGACAGGTTCACATACGTGCAACCTTCAACAACGTCATCATTTCGGTAACTAATATGGAAGGACAAGTTATTTCTTGGTCTTCTTCAGGAAAAATGGGTTTCCGTGGTTCTAAGAAGAACACTCCTTATGCTGCTCAAGTAGCAGTTTTGGATTGCGCAAAAGTGGCATACGATGCTGGTTTGCGTAAAGTTGATGTTTTTGTGAAAGGACCAGGATCTGGACGCGATAGCGCAATCCGTAATTTACAAACCGTAGGTATTGAAGTAGGAACCATTACGGATATCACTCCAATGCCGCATAACGGATGTCGTCCTCCTAAACGTAGAAGAGTTTAATAAAGTAAAATTTCATGGCAAGATATACAGGTCCAAAATCCAAAGTTTCTCGTCGTTTCAGAGAAGCAATCTTCGGTAGAGATAAAGCTCTAGAACGTAAGAACTACGGTCCAGGTCAGCACGGAAATTCTCGTCGCCGTCCTAAGCAATCAGAATATGCAGTTCAGTTATCTGAAAAGCAAAAGGCTAAATATATTTACGGTGTGTTAGAGAAGCAATTCCGCAACACCTTCAATAAAGCTGCAGCGAAAAAGGGTATCACTGGTGAGAACCTTTTACGTTTCCTAGAAGCTCGTTTAGACAACACAGTATACCGTATGGGTATCGCACCTACTCGTCGCAGTGCGCGTCAGTTGGTGTCACACCGCCACATTACAGTAAACGGTGAGGTTGTGAACATTCCTAGTTATCACTTACGTCCAGGTGACGTTGTAGCGGTACGTGAGCGTTCAAAATCTTTAGAAGTTGTTTCTGGAGGTGCTTCACTTGCTCAATCTCGTTTTAGCTGGATTCAGTGGAACGGTAAAGATATGCAAGGTACTTTTGTTACCTATCCAGAGCGTTCAGAAATTCCTGAAAACATCAAGGAGAATCTGATCGTCGAGTTATACAGTAAATAAGAATTAATTTTAAAAATTATGGGTGTTATACCATTTCAAAAACCAAATAAGGTTGTAATGACCAAATCCAATGAAGCCACTGGGACATTTGAGTTCTTCCCATTGGAAAAAGGATATGGCGTTACCATCGGAAATGCCATGCGTCGCGTGTTGTTGTCTTCTTTAGAAGGTTATGCAATTTCAGCGGTGAAAATCCAAGGCGCCGATCATGAATTCTCTACCGTAAAAGGAATTGTAGAAGACGTAGTAGAAATTGTATTGAACCTAAAGCAAGTGCGCTTTAAATCCAATACCGTTTCTGAAGAACAAGACAAACTTTTTATCTCTATTAAAGGTAAAGATCAATTCTTGGCAGGTGATATCGGACGCTACACAAACGATTATTCAATTTTGAATCCGGAATTGGTAATCTGTAACATGGATCCTACCGTGAACCTAGAATTGGAATTGACGATTTCTAAAGGTAGAGGTTATGTACCTGCAGAAGAGAATAAACAAAAAGATGCCCCTATCGGAGTTATCGCAGTTGATTCTATCTTCACACCAATCAAAAACGTGAAGTTCAACGTTGAAGATTATCGCGTAGAACAAAAAACGGATTTTGAAAAATTGGTTATGGACGTTACCACTGATGGTAGTATTCACCCAGAAGAAGCATTGAAAGAAGCTGCTAAAATTCTTATTGAGCACTTCGTACTTTTCAGCGATGAAAACATTATGCCAGAAACCAAAGTTTCTAGCATAGTTGAAGAAGTTGATGAAAGTTTCTTGCAAATGCGTAAAATTTTAAAAACTCCTTTAGCTGATTTGGATCTTTCAGTTCGTGCTTACAATTGTTTGAAAGCAGCTGAAATTAAAACACTAGGTGAGTTGGTAAATTATCACATTGACGACCTATTGAAGTTCCGTAATTTCGGTAAGAAATCTCTTTCTGAATTGGAAGAGTTTGTTAGAGACCGTGGTTTGCATTTCGGTATGGACGTTTCTAAATACAATCTTAACGACGATTAAATAAATGAGACACGGTAAAAAAATAAACCATCTTGGTAGAACTACGTCACACCGTAAAGCGATGTTGGCGAACATGGCTTCTTCTTTGATCAAACATAAACGTATCGTTACCACTGTAGCTAAAGCTAAAGCACTTCGTGTTTACGTTGAGCCTTTAATTACCAAGAGTAAAGATGCATCTACGCACAATCAGCGTACAGTTTTTGCTTATTTGAAAGATAAGCATGCGGTTAGTGAGCTTTTCACTGTAGTAGGTGAGAAAGTTGCAAGTCGCCCAGGTGGATACACACGTATCCTTAAAATTGGAAATCGTATGGGTGATAATGCGGATATGGCTATGATTGAATTGGTTGACTTCAATGAATACTTTGATGGATTCAAGAAGGATGACAAGAAAAAGTCAAACACCCGTCGTTCACGTCGTGGTACAACTGCCAAAGCAGCTCCTGCAGCACCAGCTAATACTGTAGATCAGGAAGCAGAAGTAGTTGATACCAACACGGAAGCAACTAGTGAAGAAACAACTACTGAAGAATAATAATAGTATTATCCTCATAAAAAAGGCTTTCTCATTGAGAAAGCCTTTTTCTTTTATAATTGATATCTAAACAAAAAATAAAAAGGCATCCAATTGAATGGATGCCTTTCCTTTGGTAATTCAATATAAATTAACTCATGAATGTTGTTGCAATAATGCTAACAGAGTTCCTTTATCTACAACTCCAGATTTTCGCCAAAGTTGTTTGCCATTTTTAAATAAAATCAATGTTGGAACGCCTTGAATTTTCATGGATTGTGCAGCTTTTGGGTTCTTGTCGACATCAATTTTAATAATACTGGCCTTATTCCCGATTTCACTTTTTACCGTATCGAGAATTGGTGCTTGAACTTTACAAGGGCCACACCAAGAAGCGGTAAAATCAACCAATACCGGTTTGTTTTGATTGATTAATTCTTTAAAATTTGCCATATTTTATTCAAATTTTCTTAACGCGGTCCAAGAACCGCCATTGTGTACGTTGTATCCAGCTTTTTGAAGTATGCTTTTTGCCGATGCACTTCGCATTCCAGAGGCGCAACATGTTATAACGGGTTTATCTTTAGATATTTTCTTTAAAGATGCGGCTAGTTTATCTAGCGGAATATTTTTTGCCTTTTTGATGTGGCCACTTTGGTATTCAGCTGGACTGCGAACGTCTATAATTTGTGCACCTTGTGCGATTAATTCACCTAAATTAATTTTAGGTTTGCTTCCAAACAGTGAAGATAAAATTCCCATATCACAAAATTCGGTTAAAGGGAATTAGCGTGTAGTGACAAATCTCACAATTTAATGCCCATTTCGTCGATTATTTTATCGGCCTCGCTGACATATTTCAAAACATATAAAACGTAACGTATATCGCATCCTATGCTTCGTGAATAATCCTCGTTCCAAGCATAATCATTAATGGTAGCGGTGAAACTTCGATCAAAATTCAAGCCGATTAACTCGCCTCTTGAATTTAATACCGGTGACCCGGAATTACCACCAGTTGTGTCCATATTATAAAGTATGCCCACAACAATTTTACCCGTTTTGGGATCTTTGAATACGGCAGGTACGTTTTGTTGACTGAGTTTATCCTGAACTTGTTTAGGAAGTCTATAATCGGGCAAGGTGTTGGCTTTTTCAAATACCCCTTCTAATGACGTGAATGGATAATGAATTTCACCGTCGTTGGGTTTGTAACTTTTGATATATCCATAGGTAAGTCTCAAGGTACTATTGGCATCAGGTATGAATTGTGATTGTAAATAGTCCTCTCGGTATCCAATATACTGCGGCATTAATGCAGCAAGTTCCAATTCTGTAGCTCTCCAAATTCCTGAAATATTAGAACGTGTAGCACTTAAGTCGGAAACAATTTTATATACAATATCCTTATTAATGGTGGATAGGATTTTCGTAGGTTTTTTGGCGATTAAATCGGACATTTTCTCTGAATCAAAAACAACACTCTTTCGAATGGACGCCACTGTCTTTACATCTAATACTTGCGAGGATGGCTTGTTATTAATTCCAGGATTCGCTGCACTAAATTGCTGAATTCCATTTATTACTGCTATGAAGGCGCGTTTTTCTAGTTCTTCATCAACAAAGGGGTAAAAGCGCGATGCTCTATTTTGAAAGTCATTAATTATGGAATCCTTAAAAGGTTGGTTGTTTTTAATTGCTTTATCTTGAAGTAGTGCATTCGTATACATGCATAGCTCAGCCAATTGAATTACCCTGGATTGACGGGTGAAGATATTACTGTAAAAATGGGCTTTGCCAATTTGATTTCTTGTTTCCCAAAGTTCTTGTATACGGGTTACAACTTTTGAAGCTTGTTTTCCTGATGGGGTGCCTATTTTATATTCCTTTTTTAAGGCAGCATCTTGAATTTGTCTGGCTTGTACAACATCGGTTCTTCGCAATCCTTGCATTTTCCCACGGTAGTTTTTCTCTACATTTTCCATTCCTTGAATGGTTCCCGCGAATTTTAAACGTTTAGCAGTATTGCCATCACTTAATTCTTTCATCCAGTCAATATATTGTTTGTAGAATGATTGAATGGTAGGAAGCTGAATTTCTTGTTGGAATTTCAAATAGGAACCACTCTCGTGGCGATATGTGCGACCGGGATATCCCATGATGAATACAAAATCATTTTCCTGTGTTCCATTTGGATTGATTTTTAAAATCTTCTTAGGTTGATACGGAACGTTGTCTTTGGAATACGGAGCTGGCTTTCCATCTTTTCCGACATAAGCCCGAACTAGTGAAAAATCTCCATTATGTCTGGGCCACTCCCAATTGTCAGTATCTCCTCCAAATTGTCCCACTGTAAGTGGTGGCGCCATAACGAGACGAACATCCTTCAAAAAGATATAACGAAATAACGTATAGCTCTTCCCAATGAACATTTCAGAAATTTCGATAGTCAAGTCGGGATATTTGGCACGTTCCTCTTCAAGAATTGATTTGATATTCTTCCCAATTAAGGAAATGCGTTCGCTGGGTGTATTGGTCTCGGAAGTTCCGCTCAAAACTCTATCAGAAACATCCTCGTAACTCTGTGTAATCTTACAAGGCATGGATACGGGTAGTTCTTGTGTTTTGTCAGAAGCAACAAACCCATTTTCCAAATAGTTATCCTTTTCAGTACTTAATCGCGCTACATTACCGTATACACAGTGGTGATTGGTTATAATAAGACCTTCGTTCGAGATAAAGGAACCCGTGCATCCTCCAACGTTAACCAGAGCATCTGTTAAAGAGATTTTTCCAGGGTTGAAAATATCTTCGGCATCCAACTGAAGTCCCGCATTTTTTAGTTGGGTAATATTCAAATAATTCAGTGGGAACATACCTTCTTCAGGTGTATAAGCACTACCGGCAAAAATCAAAGCTAAACCTGAAATGCTTACCGCAATTTTTCCTAAAAATCGA
>Ga0181553_10000694_pt1 | contig 29582 bp, 44 predicted proteins | sample 011ome_17_FD_133753 | JGI IMG/M metagenome (GOLD analysis project Ga0181553, IMG submission 133753) | Coastal salt marsh microbial communities from the Groves Creek Marsh, Skidaway Island, Georgia - 011502XT metaG (megahit assembly) | ecosystem: Environmental > Aquatic > Marine > Intertidal...
ATGATCGATGGTCTAAAGCCCGTGCAAAGGTTTTATCTCTATTCATCATTGGTCAATACCAAGAAAGATTTTAAAAAGGTCTCAGCCGTATCTGGTGTGATCTCTGATTATGGATATAACCATGGTGAGGCCTCGGCTGCAGGGGCTGGCCAATTAATGGCTGCAGAATGGAATAACAATGTATGTCTTGTCGAGGGTCGAGGTTCATTCGGCACACGACTTGTACAAGAGGCTGGTGCAGCCCGATATGTCTACACTCGACTGTCACCAAACTTTCATAGATATATTACCGACACGGATTTGTCGCCTTTACACGAGGACCCAGAACATGAACCACCTGCTTTCTACGTGCCAATCATACCTTTGGTACTTGTCAACGGACAACGCGGTATTGCTACTGGCTTTGCCACTCTTATTCTCCCGCGGAATCCTATAGATGTCGCAAAGGCCTGTAAGGAATACATCGAAAAAGGAAAGGCCCCGAAAGAATTGCCCATCTCGTTCCCTCAGTTCAAAGGATCAGTGGAGCCCGATACAGGGGGAAGCAAATTTACAGTATACGGCACATATCGAAAGAAGACAAAAACCACGCTATCGATTACTGAGGTTCCCTACGGCTATGACAGAGAGTCATATGTAAAGATTCTCGATCAGCTAGAAGATGATGGTGATATCGTCAGCTATGAAGATCGATGTGACAAGAATGGATTTCGATTCGAGGTGAAGTTGAAGCAGAACACTTCTGCCAAATGGAACACGAAACAAATTTACTCTAAATTCAAATTGACCAAATCATTCACCGAAAACATTACCGTGATCGGCCCTGATGGTAAATTAAAAGAATACGACACCGTGGGTAAATTGATCGAGGACTTTTGTGACTGGAGATTGGACTTCCTTCAAAAGAGAATTGATCAGAAAATCGAAGAACACACTGCGGCTGTTCGATGGTTAGGTATTCGACTGGCTTTCATCGAGGCTGTGCGTTCTGGTGATATAGATATAATGAATCTGACAAAGACAGATCTGACCAAGGCAATTGTTAAACAGACCGGTTGCACTACCCAAGAAACAATCAAACTGATATCAATGCCAATCTCGTCTATAATGAAATCAGAACCTGCTACCTTCAAACGCTTCATCACCGAAGAGAAGAAGAAGCTCAAGTTCTGGAAAACAACAACTACAAGAAATCAATTTCTTAATGATCTGAGTGAACTGAATGAGAATGAAGTATAACGGGCCTCGAGAGCAATTCCCCAAAAAATATTTGAATGAAAATCTCAATACAGCCAACCTTTCCATGCGAGAGGTCAATGGTATGTATTATGAGTTTTTCTATCGAAAGGATTACGATTGGTGGGTAGAGGTTCAAGAGGGTGATGTCGTAGTTGACCTAGGGTCTTCCATTGGAATGTTCACACTCCATGCATTAGATAAAGGTGCCAGTAAGGTTTATTCCGTCGAGGGTAGCAGGAAACTAATGAAGGCCATGATAACCAATCTATCTGATTATTGGATGGATCATGGCGAGTGTCCGGTCGTCCCAATCAATACGATGGTGGGTGACAAGGACCGATATAGCCTCGATATTCATAATCACGTATACTCAGATGATGATGATTTGCAAATGATTTCATTTTCTGAGCTCCGACAAAAGTACTTACCTGACCACATTGATTTTCTTAAAATAGATATCGAGGGTGGTGAGTACGATGTCTTCTCACAGGATAATATTACTTTCCTTCAGACAAACGTCAAACACATGGCTGTAGAGTTTCATCTTAACTGTTTTAGAGAGGCCCCTTGGGAATGGATTAGAGCAAAATATCTAATCCTCAATAATTGGCCCCAGCATAAAATTCGATTCATATCTGTCGAAGATAGAGACTTTGCCAACCAAGATCATGGCGAGAACTTCCTAAAAGAGTGGCCGATCAATCGGAGCTCTACATCCGTAATGCTGTACATTACAAACTAGATAAATATAGGGGTAAAGGCTATGGATACCGACCCCAATGATTACCAATTATTTGTCACCAGCTGGATTTGATCTTTCGATAGATCTACTTCCGAACACAGAATCTTTCTGTCAGTCAATTCAGATTCCCGAAATTGCAGGTACCCCACCTGGTCTCGGTAGTCCCCTACGACAAATGTATAACCTGCCTGACCAATTATTGTACGGTGATCTAACTGTGGATTTTGTCGTCGATGAAAATATGGCCAATTACATTGAGGTGTTGAACTGGTTGGAGGCGATTGGTGCTCCGAAGAATAGCGATCAGTATAAAAACTGGAAAGATACAGTTGGTAAATTCACTACTGATATGACGATCATCATTCAAAATAGCAAGAAGAACCCTAACATGAAATTCACCTTTTTTGATGCATTCCCCACGTCAATCAGTGGACTGGAAATGAGTGTCACGACAGGTGAGGTATCACCGGTAGTATGCAGCCTAGGCATTCGTTATGAATCATTCGAACTTGGGTCTATTAGTTAATGCTTGTATCAGAAAAAGCCTATTTTGTAGATGTCCCTAAATCCGCTTCGACATATGTCTATCAGGCATTAAGACTTATCGTAGACCAAACCTGGCCATCGGCTTGGACAACAAGTAAACACCACCCAAAACAATTTCGTCATGGGTGCCTTCATGACGATCGACATGGTCGGTTAATAGGATATAACGAAGAAGAGTTTGCCGATAAACTCGTATACGTGGCAGCAAGGGACCCAGTAGAATATTACCTCTCGATATTTCACTATGAAAGAGAAGATTTTGGTCCGATTAAAAAAGAACTTCAGAAAGAACCCGATTACCAAAACTATTTCGATTGGTGGACACATTCAGTGATCGATAATCGCAAACCGTTGGCCGATTATGAAAGCCCACGTTATAAAAACAGACCACAGGGATTAGGGCTTTGTACCTTTCGGTTCTTAGATAATGTGGATGATAGATTCTTTGCCCAGGGCCCTCGAACATGGGAGGAAGTCGAGCAATGGTATGATGAGCATTATTGGAACCCAGATTGCCCAATGGAAATGTTAGGCCCTCATAATATCGGTAAAGATTTTGCTGATCTCGTATTACGCTATGAAGATAAATTTCTTCTCCTGCCCGACTGGAAGGATCACATCCCAACGTTTCATAATAACATTCTACAGCGACCAAGGATGCATCACGCAGGGAGAAAATCAGTTCTAAACTACTACCCTGGCATTCAAGATGTGATTAAAGAAGCAGAAAGAATTATTTACCGAGGTCTTGACTTTACCAGCGAATGGTGATATAATGCCATTTTAATGGCGTGAGTTGAATATGAGTATTGAAGACATTAGTTCGATGTGGGCATCTGACGCTCCTATCGATGAAACAAATCTAGTCCGTGAATCAAAACGGATACCAGAACTCCACTCCAAATATTATAATCTATTCTTCAACGAGGCCCTTCGTGTAAAGAAGTATAAGGCTGAGATGAAAGAACTGACCCTCGATAAGATCGAATATTACAGTGGAAACATGGCTGAAGAAGATCTGGCCGAGAGAGGCTGGAGACCTTTCCAGCTGAAAGTTCTTCGTGGTGATATTGATAAATACTTACAAGCGGATAAAGATGTTATCAACCTAGGTCTCAAGATCGATTACCATATTGCCCGTGCAGATTATCTTGAAGACATCATTAAGACAATTCACTCTCGCAATTTTATCATTAAGAATATGCTGGATGTAATGAAATTCCAAGCTGGAGAATATTGATGATTAAGAAAATCATTGCCTGGATTGACGGCAACCCACATGATCCTGTATTAGATGCCATCGATAAATTACCTGGTACTGAGAACGAAAATGTTCAGAAGGTATATGAGTCGAGATGGCTGTGGTATCACACTATTCTTGCCGTTGAATTATTTTTCACTAATCTTCTTTTATTTGCTATTTTGGTTTTATTGGCCATCAAGTTATAATGCCCGATCTCGTAGGAATAGAATACCTCAACTCAGTTCATATGCGTATCAAGGCCGAACCCTCGGTCTTGCAAGAAATGAGTGAGCACTTTTCTTTTCGCCCTACGGGATATCAATTCAATCCGAAGTTTAAGATGCGAGTATGGGACGGGTGGATTCGACTCCTGTCTCCCTTCAAGCCTATTCTCTATGTCGGTTTACTTCCCCATGTAGTCCAGTTCTGTAAAGATAGGGATTATGAGGTGGCCATGCCTGAGAATCTGGCTGACGAGAAGATAGACGATAACTATGCTTATGAGTTAGCCAAAGAGATCGGCTGTAAATTTACTCCTCGTGATTATCAGAATGAATATGTGGTGACAGCCCTTCGAAAGAAGCGATCTCTGTCTCTATCTCCAACATCCTCTGGTAAATCACTCATCATTTATTTGATTCAACAACATTATTATCAGGCATTTGGTCATCGAACTCTGATCATCGTCCCTACAATTGGCCTTGTCTATCAGATGGCTGGAGACTTCAAAGATTACGGCTGTGATTCGGCTGACATCTACACGATCAAAGGTGGGGTAGATAAGAACACCTCAGCCCCTATTGTGATATCGACCTGGCAATCTCTGGTCAAGCAACCCAAGGAATGGTTCGATCAATTCCGTGTAGTGTTGGGAGATGAGGCTCATCTATTCCAAGCCAAGTCTCTCACGACCATTATGGAAAAGCTTGTTGATTGTGATTATCGGCATGGGTTCACTGGAACACTAAAATCGGCTGAATCGAAGACTCATCAGTTGGTGCTAGAGGGTTGCTTCGGGCAGGTAAATAAATTTGTACAAACAAAAGATCTGATTGATTCCGGCACCATTGCAGACTTCGAGGTGAAGGCAATTGTTCTATCTCATAACAATGATGCCCGAAAGAAATTTAGAGATGCATTAAAGAAGCTTCAGAGTGGTGCTCAGAAATATCCTGCTGAGAGGGAATATCTGACCAACCATGAAAGACGAAACATGTTCATTCGGAATTTGGTATGGAGCCTGGAGGATCAAAATAATTTGATTTTATTTGATCTGGTTGAGAAACATGGTAGAGTCTTAGAACCTCTGCTTCGCAAGGAAGGCAGAGAGTTGCACTTCATCTATGGTGGGGTGAAAGGTGAAGACAGAGAGCACATTAGAAATTTGATTGAGAATGATGACCAAAAAAGACATGACATCTTGGCCTCTTATGGTGTTTTCTCGACTGGTGTTAACCTTAAGAAGCTTGATAATGTGATCTTCGCCTCCGGCTCGAAATCCGAAGTCAAAGTTTTACAATCTATTGGTAGAACATTGAGGAAAGGAAATGATGCCGATAAGGCTACTCTATATGATATCGCTGATGATCTATCAGTTGGATCATTTGAAAACTATACATTAAAACATTTCAAAAAGAGAATTGAAATCTACTCTGATGAGCAGTTTCCTTTTAAGATATTCAATGTCGACATATAACAGATATAGTTATCTCTTAGCGTCGATGACAGAATTATAACACTTTGAGTTACAGTTGTCAACAACTATTTTCATTTTTTATTAGTTGTTGACTTTTCCACATTTTTATGATAAGATAGCACCCATAATTTTGACCGATGGAGTAGAGCATGGCAAAGAAAAGAAACTACGTAAACAACAAGGATCTGTTGGCAGCGTTGATTGAATATAAGAAGAAGGTAAAAGAAGCCGAAGATCAAGGTGACTCTCTACCAAGAATTCCAGAATACATCGGCGAGTGTATCTTCCTCATCGCCAATCGGTTGGCCACCAAGCCCAACTTCTCTGGTTATACCTATAAGGACGACATGATCTCAGATGGAATTGAAAACTGTATTCAGTATATCCACAATTTCAACCCAGACAAGTCTGAGAATCCCTTCGCCTACTTCACGCAGATTATCTGGTATGCCTTCCTTCGAAGGATTCAGAAAGAGAAGAAGCAAATGTATATCAAGTTCAAGTCGTCACAGAACATGATGTTAGAGACTGAGATTATGGATTCCGGTGATAACAGCATTCAATTAAGTTCACCTCCTGAGTACATCAATGAATTCGTAAATGAATTCGAAGAAAAGATGTCAGGTAATAAGAAAGAAAAAACCAAATAATGAAAATAGCAATCGTTACCGATATCCATATTGGAGGCCGGGGAGACAGCCAACTGTTCTCCAAGTTTCAAGAAAAATTCTTTATGGAGGTCTTCTTTCCATATATCGACGAGCACGACATCAAGGTCGTCTTCGATTTGGGTGATACCTTTGACAGAAGGAAGTACATCAACTTCTACAGCCTGAAGAAAGGTAAAGAGTTTCTATTCGATCAGTTGGCACAGAGAGAGATCGACTTTCATGCTCTTGTTGGCAATCATTGTACGTTCTACACGAACACCAATGAGGTCAATTCAATGCAGCTTCTTCTGAAAGATTACCCCACATTTACACTTTACGAATCTATTGCCAAAGAGGTTACGTTCGGTTCGACCACCTTCCTTATGTTGCCGTGGTTGTGTAAGGATAATGAGAAAGAAAATTTTGAAATCATCTCTAAAACCAAGGCAGATATCGTCATGGGCCATCTTGAGGTCAAGGGGTTCGAAATGATGAAGGGTATGCCTTGTAATGATGGGATCGACATGAACGTGTTCAAGAACTTTGAATCAGTTTACTCTGGGCACTTCCATCACCCTTCCCGCTACCAAAACATCGAATATCTTGGTGCTCCCTATGAGATGACCTGGTCAGACTATCTAGGCAGTCGTGGGTTCCATGTCTTTGACACGGAGACACGTGAGATGACCAAGATTGAGAATCCGTACAGGATGTTCTATAAGATCGACTACGACGACACAGATATGACCGTGGATGATGTAGCAAACTTCGACACTTCTCCCTATAAAGATACCTATATCAAGGTGATTGTGAAGAATCGAACGAATGCTTACATCTACGACATGTTTATGAATCGATTAAACGATGAAGGGGCTGCAGATATCAAAGCTGTTGATGATGCCTTGAACCTCGAGTCGGCAGGTGTAGAAGAAATCCTAGACGAAACTAAAGACACGACAGAAATCCTACATAATTATATTGATTCATTAGAGACGACCGCTGACAAGGGAATGATCAAGCGGACCGTCGATGAACTGTACAATGAGGCATTAAACATCGGATGAGATTACAATTTAAAGAACTTCGTTATAAAAACATCTTATCTACCGGCAATTCTTTCACGACAATCTATCTCGACAACAAAAGCTCTACCCTTATCAGTGGTTCGAATGGAGCAGGGAAGTCTACATTCTTAGATGCAATCGTGTTTGGCCTGTATGGTAAGCCATTTCGAAAGATCAATAAACCCCAGCTTCTCAACAGTATCAACAACAAGGGACTCCTCGTGGAGATCGAGTTCAATGTTGGTGGTTCTGATTATCTCGTGCGTCGAGGCATCAAGCCGAACGTATTTGAGATTCATAGAGATGGACAGCTGATTAACCAAGATTCTGCCAAGAAGGATTACCAGGCTTTCCTAGAACAAAACGTACTGGGTATCAATTATAAATCCTTCAATCAGATCGTGGTCTTAGGTAGTGCGACCTATGTTCCGTTTATGGAACTCCCGGCTCAATCTCGACGAGACATCATCGAAGATCTACTCGATATCCAAGTCTTCAGCACGATGAACTTCTTGGCCAAAGATCGAATCAGTGTGAATAAGAATGATATCGCTGAGAATGGCTATAAGGTGGATATGACCGAGGGAAGTCTCGAACAGGCTGAGAAGAACAATGCCGAGATCGTCAAGATCAAGAAGTCTGAGGTCAAGAAAATCCAAAAGAAGATGCAGGAACACATTGACAAGATCGAAGAGAAACAGCTCCTAATCGACGACATCGATGAAAAGATAACTGCCCTATATGAAACCATTGCAGATAAGAGCTCGACTCAGAACAAACTTGACAAGTACACTAATGTCGAACGAGATCTGATAAAATCAAAGCAAACTTTTGAAAAAGAAATTGCCTTCTATCACGACAATGACAACTGCCCGACCTGCAAACAAGGAATCGACCACGAGTTTAAGGCAGAGATCACGACAGAGAAAGAAGAAAAGAAACATGCTATTGAAACAGGTTTGATTGATATCGCAGAGAAGATCTCCGATATGTCCTCACGTATCAGTGAAATATCCGAGGTCGAGACTCTGATTCAAAAGAACCACACGGATATCAGTGAGAATCGAGGCGAGATTCGAATCTCTAAGAATGCCCTCATGTCTTATAAGTCCGAACTAGAGAACGCTGAAAGGGAAGTCGAATCGGTCGATAAATCCTATATGAAACAACTCAAGAAGGAACTCTGCGACCTACACAAACGCAGGGAAGAACTCTTTGAAGAGCAAAACATCTTGAATGTGGTGAACACGATCCTCAAAGATGGTGGGATCAAGGCAAAGATCATTCGGCAGTACATCCCTGTGATGAACAAGCTGATCAACAAGTATTTGGCTGCATTCGAACTGTTTGTCGATTTTCATCTTGACGAGAGCTTCAATGAGGTAATTCGGTCTCGGTTCCGTGATACATTCTCATACGGGTCATTCTCCGAAGGTGAGAAGTTACGAATCTCTCTATCGATCATGTTGGCCTGGAGATCGGTGGCCAAACTGAGAAACTCTGTGTCGACCAATCTTCTTGTTCTCGACGAGACCCTTGATGGGGCTCTCGATGGAACTGGGATTGAAAGTCTGATTGAGACCCTACACAACCTGAATGCCAACGACAACATCTTTGTGATCTCACACCGTGGTGATCAGTTCGCAGAGAAATTTGCAAATCATATCAGATTCCACAAAGTCAAGAATTTTTCAGAGATTGCTGCATAATATACTTATAGGTACATATAAGTGCATACAAATTACACTTATAGGTACATATAAATGGACAAAGTTACACTTTTATGGACATAAAAGTGCATAGTGGTTGACTTTTGGTTTGGTGCGTGATAAAATGGCCACTCAAACTGGAGACAATATATGCAATTCTACACTTCAGTAGATAGACTCGGCAACAACATCCTCTACCGTGGATACAAGAACGGCAAGAGGGTGGCACACAAAATTCCATACAAGCCCACTCTCTATGTTCATGCCCCGAACAAGAAAGAAGGCACCACCCATACCTCCCTGCTGACAGAGAAGCCTCTCCATCCGTTCAAGTTCGACTCGATGAAAGAGGCCTCGGACTTCGTCGACCAATACAAAGATGTTGGGATGATGGAAATCTGTGGGAACACGAAGTATGTGGCTCAATTCATTCAAGAACATTACCCAGGCGAGATAGAGTTCGATATCAATCAGATCAACATTGTCTCGTTCGATATCGAGGTTGATGTTACCGATGGTTTCCCCAACGTGGAGGAGGCTGATAACCCAATCACATCCATTGCGTACAAATCTTCCAAGTCAGATACCTATCATCTGCTCGGTCTGAAAGATTACGACAAATACGCAACGATCACTGACATCGACCCAGAGAATATCAACTTCATCAAATTCGATACCGAACAACAACTCCTTCGGCATTTCGTGGATCTGTGGACATCTGACTATCCAGATATCGTAACAGGATGGAACGTAGAGTTCTTCGATATCATGTACATCGTGACGAGAATTCTTCGAGAGTGTGGTGAGGAATTGGCAAACCGACTGTCCCCGTGGAAAAAGATTCGTAAACGTAGCCGTGAACTCTTCGACAAGATCCAATCGACCTATTCGATCTCTGGTGTGGCTGTCCTCGACTATCTGGATGCTTTCAAGAAGTTTGGGTACAAATATGGCCCACAAGAATCATTCAAACTTGACCATATCGCTCATGTGATCCTCGGTGAGAAGAAACTTGATTATACCGAATACGGCTCATTGACAGCCCTCTATGAACAGAATCCTCAGCTCTATCTCGATTATAACCTCCAAGATACCCGACTGATTCAAAGACTAGAAGATGAGACTGCCCTATTGGCTCTCGTGATGACCATCGCGTACCAAGGTGGTGTGAATTACCAAGAGGCATTCGGGACTGTGGGCATATGGGAAACCACACTCTATCGTCGATTGATGAGCAAGAATATTGCCCCACCGATCAAGAGTGGTTCTCCCGGTCACCGCGCTGATCTTGTTGGTGGATATGTGAAAGACCCTCAGATCGGTCTACATCCTTGGGTCGTGTCCTTTGATTTGAACTCCCTGTATCCTCACCTTATGCTTCAATACAATATGTCACCCGAGACGTATATTGGTGATCGTAGAGAATATGTGACGCAGGATATGGTTCTCAAGGGTGATTACAAGAACGACGATCCTAACGTGTCGGTCACTGCCAATGGTGTGTGTTTTCGAAATGACAAACTGGGAATCATTCCAGAAATCATTGATGAATACTACAACAACCGATCCAAGATCAAGAAACAGATGTTGGCTGTAGAACAGCAACTCGAGGTTGAGAAAGATCCTCGACAGATCAAAAAACTCAAGGCAGAGGCCAATCAGTTACACAACTCTCAGATGTCGATCAAGATCTCGATGAACAGCCTCTATGGTGCGACTGCCAACATTTACTTCGCATACTATATTAATGAGATGGCCGAGGCGATCACCACATCTGGACAGCTCTCGATTCGATATGCCCAGAAATCGGTGAACGATTATCTAAACAAACTCCTCAAGACTGACGACAAGGATTATATCATCTACATCGATACCGACTCGATCTATGTGAACTTTGCCCCGGTGATCGAAGAGGTCTTCGGTACGGTTGATATTGATCGGCAGAAGGGTGAAGAATTTCTCGACAAGATCTGCTCCTCGAAAATCGAAGATGTCATTGAAAAAGGATACCAGAAACTTGCAGATGACATGGGTGCGTATCGGCAGGCCATGGGGATGAAACGAGAGAAGATCAACGACAAGGGTCTGTTCGTGGCCAAGAAGAGATACATTCTCAATACCCTCAACTCTGAAGGTGTCCATTATGAGACCCCAAAGATCTCTGTGACTGGCTTGGAATCTGTTCGGTCCTCGACTCCTGAGGTCTGCCGAGATAAGATGAAAGAGGCCTTCAAGGTGATCATGCAGGGTACCGAATCAGACACCCAACAATTCATCGCCGAGTTTCGAGATCAGTTCAAATCGCTCCCCATCGAAGAGATCGCCAAGAACTCAGGAACTGACAACATTGACAAATTCCGTGTGAAGGCCGGCCCAGAACTCTACAAGAAGGGATGTCCAATCCACGTCCGTGGCTGTATCCTGTACAACGACTTCCTGCAGAAGAAGAATCTGTCCAAGAAATACGAGAAGATCATCTCCGGTGATAAGATCAAATATGTCTATCTGAAACTCCCCAACCCCCTGCGAGAGAATATGATCTCGTTCCCCCGTAACCTACCCAAGGAGTTCGACCTCCAGCCCTACATCGACTACGATACCCAGTTCGACAAAGTGTTCCTCAAACCCATTGAAATCATCCTCGAGGCCCTAGGTTGGTCTGCCGAGAAGGTCAATACCTTAGAAGATTTCTTCTCGTGATATCGGTTCCTTATTCCAAAATGTTCTAAGAAAAGTCTTGATAAAATGTCAGCTATGGCCTATAATATACTCTCAAATCAAGGAAACAAAGACATGATGAAAACAACAGGAACCGCTACCTCTTTTGATACCTATGCCGACTATGTTGCTGACCGTCGATCAGCACGTCATCAAGTTTTGCCTGAGACTTTATGGACTGCGTTGAAAAATAATGAGTCTTTATGTAACACTCGGGTGGCCGAAGGTTTTGATGACTTTGAGGCTGCGTGGGAAGAAGCAGAATACGCATAGAACAAAAAGTTATATCTTTATTCCAAAATGTTCTAAAAAAAGTTGTTTTTTTTACAAAAAAGTGTTGACAAAGGCCCCGATCTAGCCTATAATGTACACATAAATTGAGATAAGGAATTGACACATGGCACGAATCATCTACCAAACAGAATCTGAAATCCAAGAGATGCAGGCTGAAGGGATCGACTTCAACCAAGCTTTGAGGATTGTCAAAGGTTTCATGGGTACTGAAGATACCCTCGACGCTCTGATGGGTTTTGAGAAGCGTTACGCCGCTGCTGAGGTAGCTGCGCTTGAGACTGACGACTACGATTTCGACCATGAGTGGAGATATGAGGTCTATTCTTACAACCTTCTGGTTGAAGGTTTTGGTCAATTGTTCGCGGAGGCATCATAATGAACACGCTTGAGATGCTTAGAGAGTCGCTGATCAGCTACATTTCTGATGCTCACAAGGATGCCTATGGCTTCCGTCCTCGTGGTTACAACTATTCTGAGTGGTCGATGGAGGCCCTCGGCGAGGAGGTAGATCGCATGAGCGAGGTCGTTTCCCGATGTCAGTAATGAGAGATTACGCGAAGAAAGATTTTTCAATCCCTAAGAGAGAGGGCAAGATTCCTAAAGAAAGCCCTCTTGTATCGTTCCTTGCGTGTTGTATTATGGGCGCAATCCTAGGTGGATTGTTTGGATATGGTCTATTGTTTACAGGAGTTTAAGATGACGTTAGAAGATTTTCAAGATATGTTACAAAGGCACGACTGGTACTTCAACTATTCAGACGACCACAATGTCTGGGTCAAAGGAAACAATCAAAGTAAAGAAATTGATATTGCGTACAAAGAATTGCGTGCTCAGGGTCTTGAAGAAGAAGCTCGAGAACTTTACAACGCTTTGTCACCCAGTAATTTTCATATGAAACCACCAAAGGAGAATTCTTAAATTATTTTAACTTTTTTTTAAAAAAAGTGTTGACATCCCAGCCAGATGTGTTATAATGGCTATTGAAATTGAGAGGAAACTTTACTATGTTTAAGAAAACTTTGTTACTAACCGCAGCTTGTCTCGCGAGTGTATCCGCCGAGGCCCGATATCAAACCGACCCAGCCGAACACGAAAAGGGCGCTCTTCGAGCCCTGAGTGGTTTAGAGGCTCCTATTGTCAAAACAGCCACCGGTTCTGAGATCATCTATTCTGCGTTTGATGTAAACAACGCTGCTGCGATGTTGAATGGAACTGAATGGCTCCCTGACTTTCCTTATGACTCTAAGGAACAGTGGAAGGCCGATTATGGTTACGCCCCAGAAAAAGTCATCAATGCGATTTATCAATGTCAGATGAAACCTGGTACCCAATACGTTGAAGGGACTAAGCCCGGTACCGAGAAAAAGGCGATCTATTTGAAGAATCATGTGATGTCTTTGAACCTTGCTGTTTGTTATCAAGTCGCTGATTGGGACTAATTATGAGATTTAAATTTGAAGCTTATGGCTCTGAACTTATGGTGGAGGCCAGAAATCAGGTCGAAGCCTTTGATAAAGCCAACGAGGCCCTTTTGTGGCCTCACCCAAACCACAACGGTCAAGATGGTATGTGGAACTATCAAGGTGAAATGACATACCGTTGGGTTACTGGGAATTTTTTTGATTAAGGATATATGATGTTTGATGGTGATGACTTTTACGACTACTTTATTAAGCCCCTCAGTGATCTGAGCCATAATGATTTGGCCACTGTCGCTGATAAGGCTTTTGCCAACCCTGATTGGATCTTCATCCAAAATGGTCCTGCCGATACTATCGATAAGGTCGCGACAATTATTCACGACGATTATTTCGATACTGGTGCTTGTGACAGCTGGGGACCTGCCACCTTTGTCAACTGGTACATCAATTCTGCTCTCTATGATGTGAGCAAAATGGTTGCCAAGGCATCCTAATGTATCTCTGTATCTGTAACGCGATTACAGAAAAGATGCTTGACGACAACCACTTTCTATTAGAAAAGATTGGATCTCAATGTGGCAAGTGTCTTGAAGGTGGACATATACGAGATGGTCACAGAGTAACTTATCTAAAAGGAACCGATGAAACTAATCGAAGCCCTAGTTCGAAGCTGCGGACATTATAAAACTGAAGAGCAAATCCTCGATGAATGTGAATATTATGGGTTAGACCCAGATTCAGAGGTGAGCCATGGCCAGAAAGTATCTCTCGGTCATATTTCTTTTCTGGTTTACGACAACGCCGGTGCGTCTATACGAAAATTGGTAGATACTCCTATGGAAGACCCCGGCGAAGTCGTTTGTCCTACCTGTGGTGGCACAGGAAAAGTTCTTGACAATTCGACTAAATAATGGTATAATGGCCACCAGTGAGGTAAGAATGAAAGTAAAAGACACATCGCTAGACTACGAGACAATGTTGGAATACTCTGATGAGGAAAACATCATCGACAATCTTGATGAGTTTCTCGGCGAAGAATCTGACACCAAGCTTAAAGTAGCACCTAGAAAAATTAATAAAGAGTTTCCTGAGCCATGGCAGACCATTACGATGAACTTCCCGACCGAGGAAGATTACGTCGAATTCATGCTCAAGGCTGACGAGAAACCTATGCCTAAACTAAATAAGTTTGTCTATAAGGCAGGCCGTACTGATACCGGCCTATTAGGATTTTTGGAGGATTAATGTTTCAACCCGTACACACCCATGAAGAACTCCAGCAGGAGTGGAGGAACCAATTTATACAATGGTACGCAGCAGGCGCTCCTGCTTTCACCCAACCAAAACTCGATCCATTCAAACAGATTCGAGTTCATTTCAACACACGAGAAGATCGTGAACATTTCGGTGAAAGATTCGGCTACAAGCTGACCGACAAGACTCATATCCTTGCATATCCTAATAAGGAACGTGAGGTGAATCTTTTTAATAAATGGGTCGATGATGAGACCCATACTCGATACCCGATCTACATCCTGTCAAAGGGTCGATGGGAGTCACGGTATACAGCTAAGGCTCTCGAACGGATGGGGATCAAATATTATATCTGTGTCGAACCTCAAGAGTTCGATAAGTATCAGGCCGTGACAAATCCAGAGTTCGGTACCGTTCTTGAATTGCCTTTCAGTAATCATGGGAAGGGCTCTGGGCCAGCACGGAATTGGATGTGGGAACACTCTCTTGCCATGGGCTTCGACAAGCACTGGATGATGGATGATAATATCGTTGACTTTGGTCGACTCCATAACAATAAGAGATATATCATCGAGAAAGGTTCGGGTATGTTTCGGGCTGTGGAAGACTTCACAGATCGTTATGAGAATGTGGCCCTTGCCGGACCGCACTACAAATTCTTCGTGATTAATCAGTGTGCTTATCAGCCGTTCATACTAAATACTAGATTGATGTCATGTATCCTTATTGACAACCGATTCCCCGGTCGATGGAGAGGTAAATTTAACGAGGACGTTGACATCTCAATCCGAGCCCTCAAAGAAGGATGGACGACAATGTTGTTCTATGCTTTCTTTCAAGGCAAGATGAGGACAGGGACTGTCAAAGGTGGTAACACCACCGAGGTCTATAAGGACTACAAGACCGATGAGAGTGGAGAAGATCCAGCATATAACAAATCAAAGATGCTGAAAGAGATGCATCCTGATTGTGTGACATTGGTGGAACGATACGGTCGTGTTCATCATCACGTGGATCTCAACGCAATCGTAAACAAACATACTGGTCAACCAGCAAGACAGAATGCTTTGATTTTGAAAAAAGATGTACCCATCTATAATAAGACAAACAATTATGGGATGAGTCTCATGCGAAACTATGGGCTAGAAGATGAATATCCAGACCCACATTTCGAGGCAGATGTATTCCCAACAGGAAGGACTTCAATTCATGCATAAAAAAATTCTCGTGACGGGTGGTGCCGGATTTGTCGGTAGTCATTTATGTGAGGCCTTGACAGCACTAGGTCATAACGTAACATCTATTGATAATTATTTTACCGGCTCACCTGACAATCACGTGCCGGGGGTAAGCTACATTCGCGGGACAACAGATTCCATGCGAATGGATGCCATGCCTCGATTCGATCTTGTCTATCATCTAGGAGAGTATTCTCGTGTAGAACAGAGCTTTGACGACATCAATTTGGTTCATCGATATAATGTCAACGGCACCTTTCGTTTGCTACAGGCTGCAAGGAACTGGGGTGCAAAGATCATATATGCTGGATCGAGTACAAAATTTGCAGACGAACACGATGGTTACACGATAAGCCCATATGCATTTTTCAAGAAGCAGAATACAGAACTGGTCAAGCAATTCTGTGAATGGTATCACCTCGATTATGCTATCACATATTTCTATAACGTATACGGCCCTCGTGAAATCAGTGAAGGGAAATATGCCACTTTAATTGCAAAATATATGGATCGTTTCGACAAAGGGCTTCCTTTACAGGTGGTCGCCCCTGGTACACAAAAGAGAAACTTCACTCACATTGCTGACATTGTCCAGGCTCTGATTTTAATTGGTATCGATGGTAAGGGTGATGAATATGGTATTGGCCATCCAGACTCTTATACAGTTCAAGAAGTCGCTGAGATGTTTAATGCTCCGATTGAGATGTTACCTCCCAGACCGGGTAACAGGATGTCTGCACCCGTGATCACGAACAAAACCAAGGCACTTGGGTGGGAGCCAGAACACAATTTGGAAACTTATATCAAAGATTTCCTTTTCGCCATACCCCCGGCGATGAAGCTATATAAATAGATTGATTGACACCTAAATTTTTTGTTATGAGTAGAAAACACTTAATTATTGATTTTGAAACCATGGGTATTGATATTCACAGTTGTGCTGTGATCGATATGTCTGCCATGGTCTTCGACTGGGATCGTTTCCAAACCAACAAGCCCTACAATTTCGACTCTATTTCAGAGTGTAAAAAATTCAAGCTCAATGTTCAACAACAGGTAAAGGAACACGACTTTACGATTGATCAAAGCACTTTAGAATTTTGGGCAGAACAGCCTAAAAATGTCAGAAAGAACATCTCACCCAAACCAGATGATCTATCCGTAGATGAATTCTGTGATGAGTTCTTAGAGTTTCTGATTCCTCATGGCAAAATATCTTGTTGGTGGTCTCGGTCAAATACATTTGACCCCATCATCCTCTGGCGTCTCTTCGACGCTGCCGGTAAATTACCTAAGATACACGAATATCTCCCACACTATGCATTGAGAGATACTCGAACTTGGATTGACGCAAAATTAAATTTTCCTAAAAAGAATGGATTCGCTCCAGTGAACAAAGAAGAATGGGATAAGCACTTCAAGCACCATGACAGCTCATGGGATATCCTTGCTGATGTTCTTCGCATGCAGTTCATAGAGCGGGTTGAATTTTTAGACTAAATAATTTTACATACATTATGGAGCACTTGACATGTCAGCTTTAACTAGAGAGCAAGAAAATCTTATGGAATACTCACTACGCTTGGGAATCATTGGTCATGGTTTCGTGGGTGGCTCAGTCTCACACGGCTTTAACAACGATTTCACGAAACAGTTGATCATCGACCCACGATTCGGTGATAGTAACTACGACGATCTTATGGGATTCAGCCCACAGATGGTATTTGTCTGTGTACCGACACCGCAGATGCCAGATGGCACACAAGACAACACCATCGTTCGAAAGGTGTGTTCTTCTTTATATAATAAGAACTACAAAGGAATCGTCGTAATCAAGAGTACGATCACTCCTCAGAGTATCAAGTATCTGAAAACTGCTTATGGTGATCGGTTACGCCTCGTGTATAACCCAGAGTTCTTGACCGAGGCCAATGCAAAGAAAGACTTTATCAACCCACCGTTTCAGATCATCGGTGGTGAATTGGATGACTGTATCGAGGTCGAAAAATTCTACAAGACCCACAGTAATGTGAAAACATGTCCCACATATAAGGTTGACATGGTGGCCGCATCTATGATAAAATACACGATCAACAGTTTCCTTGCAATGAAGGTTGTCTTCTTCAACGAATTGAATACTCTGTTTGAAAATAGTGGAACATCAGAATCGTGGGATACCTTTACCGATATCTTGGCACAGGAACCTCGAATGGGTCCTAGTCATATGAAGGTGCCAGGGCCAGATGGATCACGAGGATTTGGTGGTAATTGTTTCCCCAAAGATACTGCTGGATTCGTGAAATATTCCGAGCAGGTATCTGATACCACGGGTGAGAATCACATTTTGAATTTATTAAAATACGCTACAGAACTGAATAGAGATATGAGGGGTTGACAAGCAACCCAATCTTTGATATAATAGGAGTTTATTATGGCAGATTTACGAGAAGAAATAATTGACGGCCTTGTTACATACTTCAAGGCAGGCATTGAAAGACACAGAATCAATGTGGAGATCTTGCTCGAAAAACGTGTCGGGGTCGCAGAACACCCTGACGTGATGGAAACTATTGAGAGTGAACTGACCAAGATTGCAGAACTTGATGATAAGATTTCTGTTCTTAACAAATATTTTTGAGGTATTATAATGTCTGAAGGTGAAGTAAGAGTAGAAGACCTGAAACAATACAGGATCTTTCTGGGCACACCAATGTATGGTGGCCAATGCTCTGGCCTATACACTAAATCAGTGGCAGATCTATCCGCGCTTTGTTCCCAGCAAGGCATCTTTATCAATCAATATTTCTTGTTCAACGAAAGTCTAGTTCAAAGAGCAAGGAATTACATCACCGATGAGTTCCTTCGATCTAACTGTACCCATTTGTTGTTCATTGATTCAGATATTGGTTTTGATCCAAGAGATGTTTTGAATCTTCTAGCCATTCAGCATTCGAATCCAGAAACAGTACACGTAATTTCTGGTGCTTATCCGAAGAAGACAATTGCTTGGGAAAAAGTGCATGTCGCATCAAGGTTAGGCAAGGGAGATAACAGCCCCTTCGACCTCGAAAATTATTCTGCAGATTTTGCCTTGAATCTATCGAAGATGGGTGCTGATGATATGAAGAGGCCGGTACAAGTCGCAGAGGCTGCCACTGGTTTCATGTTATTGCCCAGATCAACATTAGAAGAATGGGCAAAGAGATATCCAGAGCAACGATATCGACCTGACCATGCTAGAACAGATAACTTTGATGGGACGAATGAGATCACAGCATTCTTTGATTGTGTGATCGACCCAGAAACAAAACGATATCTTTCTGAAGATTACTATTTCTGCAAGAAGGCAAGAGAGGCTGGAATGTTTCTATGGCTATGCCCTTGGATGAAATTGAACCATGTTGGTATGCATGTATTCAAAGGTGATATGCAGGCGATGCACGATTTAGGTCTATCTATGACAGCAGATAGATCCTCAATGAAACGAAAATATAGAAAACCGAAACGCAAGTAGGGAGACCCTTATATAATGAACTTTAGTGAACAAACTCTGAATGTGCTGAAATCCTTTTCCGGCATCAACAAGTCTATCTTGTTGCAACCTGGTCGAGAACTTCGCACTATTACTCCAGAGAAGACCCTTATTGCTAAGGCAGTGATTGCTGATGAGATCCCTGCTGAGGCATGCATCTATGATTTATCTCGATTCATCTCAATTTTGAGTCTATATAATGAACCAAATGTCGAGTTCGAAGATAAATACTTTATTATCTCCGAGGGTAAGCGTAAGACAAAATATGTGTACGCTGACATCTCGATGATACACGTTCCGCCCTCTAAGGAAATTACCATTCCTTCTGAAGATGTGAAAGTGAATGTGGGTTGGGATGACCTCCAATCAGTCGTCAAGGCTGCCGGTGTTCTCCAATTCTCAGAGGTTGCCTTCGTTGGTACCGACGGTAAGGTATTCCTCAAAGCAATCGACAGTTCCAATGAAGGTTCCGATGATTACGGTATTGAAATTGGTGAGACTGCCGACGAGTTTAAGATTATCATTAAGACTGATAACCTCAAGCTCTTGCCTCAAGACTATGAAGTTGTTTTGTGCTCAAAAGGAATTTCTCAATTCAAAGGCGAAACTGCTACATATTTTGTGGCTATTGATTCAAAGTCGACTTACAATAAAGGAGCTTAATTATGAGCGAAATGCAACAGCAACAGCAGGAGCCAGTATCTATCACTCTGAATGATATTGCTACTACCCTGCAGATTATCGATGTGGTTTCACGTCGTGGTGCCTTCCAAGGCAACGAACTCCGAGGCGTAGGTATGCTTCGTGATAAGCTTGAAGTATATCTTCAGCAAAATGGCCCTCAGCAAAGTTCTGAGCAGCAAATGGCTGCCGCTGCTGAACAGGGTGTTGATGTCGCCGTTCCCCCAGAAGGGGAATTGTCGAACTTGGTGGTTCAATAAGAACCCCACTTTGGGGGCCGAATCAGGCCCCTATTTTTTTATATTATGATTAAGGTGACTATATTATGGTGGATGTTAAATCCAACGAAGTGTTGTGGGTGGAGAAATACCGGCCACAAAAAATTGATGACACCATTCTTCCTGAAAAGACAAAAACTGCTTTCAAAAAATTTGTTTCTGACGAGACAATCCCTAATCTACTCCTGACTGGTACCCCTGGCGTTGGTAAGACCACCATCGCTAAGGCAATGCTAGATGAACTTGGCTGTGATTATATTGTCAAGAATGGATCTCTTAATGTCAATATCGATTCGATTCGGTATGATATCTCTACGTTTGCTTCAGCGGTATCTCTGACTGGTGGTCGGAAATATGTGATCTTTGATGAGGCAGACTATCTCAATGCCACCAGTGTCCAACCTGCACTGAGAAACTTCATCGAAGAATATTCTTCGAACTGTGGTTTCATCTTTACCTGTAACTTCAAGAACAGGATTATCGAACCCCTACGATCTCGGCTTTCTGAGGTAGATTTCTCTATTAACCCAGAAGAAAGACCTGCCCTTGCCATGCAATTCTTCAAACGTGTGACTACCATCCTCGATATGGAAGGGGTGACATATGACAAGAAGGTCGTGGCCAAGATCATCGAAAAATATTTTCCAGATTTTCGACGGGTCCTTACTGAACTCCAATCCTATGCTGGTTCTGGTTCTATCGATGAGGGTATCTTCGTCAACCTTAAACAAGAATCGGTGGACGAACTCTTCTCTCTTCTCAAGCAGAAGAACTTCACTGAGATGCGGAAATGGGTTGCCAAGAACTCTGATCAAGATATGAACGAACTCTTTCGTCGGATCTATGATACGGCCAGTGACAAGATTGAATTCAAATCTGTCCCCGGTCTGGTTGTAACCCTGGCTGATTATATGTACAAGGCCAATTTTGTTGCCGACCAAGAAATCAATATGGTTGCTTTCTTGACTGAGATCATGATCGAATCGGAGTTCAAATAGTGTTCATCTCAAGAAAATGCTTTAATTGTGGAAAAAAGATCAAGACCAAACATGACCTCTATGAGATCACGATGAATACCCTAGAAGGTAAACACCAGGTCAAGGTCTGTGGTACCTGCGCCACACAATTTGATGAGATACTGAAAGATATTGAGGAGTTACATAGTGAAAGACCTAAGCCCATTTGATTTCATCTCAGCCGTTTCTGATAACAAGAAGGATCTTATCAGAGAATCAGACAACCCCGCTCTCACGGAGAAAGAGTATCTACCCTTTATCGTGAATAGAGGCCTGTCATTCTTCGATGATTCAATACTGCATGTGAATGAAATGAACCAGAGACATCACATGTTCCCAGTGGGTCAGTTCGATTATTATCGTGCTGCCCTTCGAAAGAGAAAGAGATTTTCGAAATGGTTCAAACCAGAACAGGACGTAGATCTTGATGCTATCCAGCAGGTCTATCAGTGTTCGAGGTCTATTGCAAAGCTTTACCTTAAAGCCCTATCCAAATCCCAGTTAAATGAGATACATTCTCGTTTGGAGAAGGGTGGAAATTGATACATTCCTAAATAGAATGATGACTTTTCCATAATAATAAGAAATAAGGTGAATTTGCAGTATGGATTCAGAAGATATATTTAAGGGCGTCGGTGTCGAGATTGAATTACCCAATCAAGACAATTTCCTAAAAGTCCGTGAGACGCTCACAAGAATTGGTATTTCCTCGCGTAAAGAAAAAAAGCTCTATCAGTCTTGCCATATTTTACACAAGAAAGGTAGATATTCAATTTTGCATTTTAAAGAACTTTTTGTTCTGGATGGCAAGTACAATACGTTTACAGATGAAGACAAAGGACGACGTAACGCAATCGTCAATTTGCTAGAAGAGTGGGAACTGATCAAGATAATCGACAAAGAAAAGGCCAACGATTTGGTGGCTCCACTCAACCAGATTAAAATCATTTCATTTAAAGATAAGAGCGATTGGGATTTAGTAGTAAAGTATAATATTGGTAAAAAATAAATTTTGAGGTTTATATTATGAAAGTGTATAGAAGTGTTCAAGAGGCAACACTACCAGAATTCGCGACTGAGGGTTCTGCATGTTTTGATCTTAAAGCATGTTTCCAATTTGGAGATAGGCTCAAAAGTTATAATGCGTGGAATAAAGAAACCCCCATTGTAGCCAAAGACCGACTTGAGGGTGACGCTGCAATCAAAATCCCACCCGAGACTCGTGTCCTTATACCTACCGGATTGATCTTTGATATCCCAGACAATCATGTCCTCAAGGTATATGTTCGATCAAGTGTCGCCCTCAAAAAAGGGTTGACATTAGCGAATAACACTGGTATAATAGATAGCGACTATGTCGATCCGTTATTCGTCGTCTTATACAACCTATCAGATACTCTGGTGATGATTAAGAATGGCGAAAGGATCGCTCAGGGAATGCTCCAGAAGACTCTGAAGTATTCTCTATCAGAAACAAAAACACAACCCGAACAAAAAACTGATCGGGATGGTGGATTGGGCAGTACAAACTAATATAAATAAATTCCGTGAGATGCCGAAAGGGTCTCATTGAACCGTCGGGTATTACCGGCACACAACTCAATGTCTTGCTTAAAAGGAGATAGCACATGACTACACTTAAGTTTAATACTTTAAGCCCCTATTCCGTTGGTTTTGATCGTATGTTCGATCGTCTGAATGAAATGCATCATGCAACTCATTCTAATAACCAAGGATTCCCCCCATACAATATCCGCAGAGAAGCAGAAGATTTTTATATCGACATAGCTCTCGCTGGAATCGATCAAGACGATATTGACATCGAGGTCAAAGAAGACCAACTGACTGTCAAATCTGCTTGGGAAGAGCCTGGTGATTATATGAATGCCGGTGGCGAATATCTTCATCGCGGTATATCACGAAAGAAATTTACTCGACAATTCACCCTCACGGATGATATTGAGGTGCAAGGAGCCGAGTATGTCAATGGTCTTTTAACTATTCATTTGGAAAGGATTATCCCCGAAGAGAAAAGACCCAAGAAAATAGCCATTAATTCTAAAAAAGAACTATTGGTCGATTGAGGAGACTTATATAATGGAATTACAAGGACGACTACTACCTGATGTAGTCTTTAAGACACGTGTACGCGACGAATCGATTGGCGGTGACAATCCCTATCGGTGGGAAGATGTAACCACGGATGATCTTTTCGAGAAGAAGCGTATAGTTGTATTCAGTTTGCCTGGAGCATTCACACCCACGTGTTCGACGTATCAGGTACCTGGCTTTGAAGAGGCCTATGAGTGCATCAAATCACTTCATGTTGATGACGTTTACTGTGTATCGGTAAATGACGCATTTGTAATGAATGCCTGGGCTAAGGCTCAAGGAGTGGAAAACATCAAGATGATTCCAGATGGCTCTGGTCAATTTACTGCTGGACTTAATATGTTGGTCGAAAAAGACAATCTCGGCTTTGGGAATCGATCATGGCGATATGCAATGTTAGTCACCGACTGTGTCGTTGAGAAAGCATTCGTAGAACCAGGTCAGATGGACAATTGCCCAGAAGATCCTTATGGTGAATCTGCTCCAGAAAAAGTCATCGCTTACCTCGAATCAGTTGCTGAAAGATTTGCGGTACGATCTGTAGGGAGTAAGGATGAAAAAGCTGCGTAATTTTCTTATACAATACTGGGCTGATTTTAAAGAGGCTTTACAGTGGATGAATTTCATCGAAATGTATGACCATAATCTAAATGAAGCTCTTAGAAAAAGAGAAGAACAAAGGCAAAAAGAAAAGGAGTCCGAATAGGGCTCCTTTTTTTTAGCTTATTGGCCCGAAGACGTCTTGCTGGACAGGAGATCCATTAGCATTAACACTAGTAAATGTCTGCGTAGGACCACCTTTAATATCATTAACGATATTCGTGTGATTATCACCACCTCTGTTCACCTCGACAGTCACTGTCTGAGCCTGAACATTCGCGACACTTTCTAATTTCGCAGCCATATCTGCCGGCATTTCTTGTATTACGGCATTTGGTGGAGGGGTGAGAGGAGTAGGAGCTTCGGCAGCATCCATTATTGGTGTTACGGCCGGAGTTATTTCAAGATCCATTCCAGCAAGTTGTCCAGCGAGACCCTCTCTTTGTTGGCGTAAAAGTGCCATCTTCTCGTCGAATTCTTCCTTTTCTCTTTCCAGAAGACGTGCACTTCGAAGGGTTTTGGATCGGCCGCGGCCAACATAAATGCTTCGATTATCAAAAGCTTCTTGGGCTTCAGCCATTTCAGTATCTAATCTGTCTAATTCTGCCTGGGCCCTTGCATTGAATTCATCGTCTGATAAGATTTCGGCTCTTTTTCTCTCAGGTAACGCGTCTATGTATTCTTGATATTTGTCACCGAGTGATTCTTGAAGTCGCTGTCTTTCTCTACGAGCTGCAATAATGTCTTCTGCCTCATTCGACAGGATTCCTTTGTCTAAGACGTCGTCTTGAATGAAATCATAAACCTCTTTCCCTAGACCATAGGCAAATCCAGCAACGGCTCCTACGAGAGCTCCTTTAGGACCAAACATCATACCAAGGGTGGCACCAGCTCCAGCACTAATTCCTACTGATGTGGCGGATTCTCTAAGGTCAAAATTCTTGATATCAGCATTTCTTGCTTCACCTCTAATAAAAGAGGCTATATCTTCAGCGTAGATCAATCCGGCCACACCCAGGGCACCCATCATTGCCTTACCCATACCCTTACCAGCAGCGCCAGACATTGCACCAGGCATTCCAGTAACAAGACTTGCAATTGCCTTTCCAGCAATAGATGTTCCAATAGAGGTAATGAGTTTAGCACCGACTGCTGATGCTGCAAGACCGGTCAGAATCTTTAAAGGATCATCGAAGTATGTAATCATACTCTGTAATCCTGCACCGGCCTGACCAATGAATTCAACAGCAGTGGTTCCAAACTCTAATAGTGTTTGACCGAGACCAGCGAAATCAAAGTTTTTGATATCTTCCATAAACCGATCAAACCCACCATCGGTCATTTCGTTAACAAATCCTTTTATTACTTTAAAAGCAATATAACCCCCACCAGCAAAGATAGCAAGATTCTTCAGAAGACTTCTTGCTCCACCGCCTATAAGTTTGTCAAGAAGGCCTGGTCCTTTTGCTTCTTTTAGGTCAGATCTTGCTCTGAATAGATCAGCCTTTTCTCGAAGCATTCTGATTTCTTTGGCAGTTTCAGATTCCCCATCGTCTAATTCGGCCAGATCAGCATTTCGTTTTGCGGTTTCAGCCTGATCTTGAGCTAGACCTTGCATCCCGTCTAAGATAGAACTTTGATCTGCAATGGCATCAGAGATACTATCGAACGCAACAGAAAATTTTTCCAACTCGACATTTGTTTGACGAATAGAGTTCTTACCACTATTACGCAGTAATTGTCCTTCTCGCTTGAGACGATCAATGATTGCCTCTGTCTGTTCAGAATATTGCTTCTTCTCTTCGGTTCGATTAGTCGAAGCTCTACCCTTCATGGGTAATGATCCTGCTGTTTCTTCTGCCATTGTTATTTCTTCTGTTTTTCTTTTTGTTCTTCGACCCAGTTAACTAACATCGCGAAATACAGGTCTCTTTCGTATGGTATTAACTTTTCCAGCTCACCTATTGAGTATTTATGATGCTGCACCATGGCAAACAAGACCTGATAATAGTTTCCCAAAGTGGTATGGCACAGCATTAGATAAAAAACGTTCGCATTCCCTCTATCACAAATGTCTTTTCGGTACCTTCCTTATTGGTGTATTGGATCTCGTGTCTCAATTTTGGCATTGTCTGGAAAAAGGTCTGAATCCCTTTAATTACATCTCCAGTCATATTACCCATAAAATCGTCGATCTCTTCGTCAGAATACTCAGAAAAATCATGTACCTCGTCCTCTGATGCTATCTTATCTAAACACGAAATCATAATAAAATAATTTACCAATGGATCGGTAGGTTCGAAACTGAGAATCTTAATGAATTCATCGATACTTGGATATTTTAAAAACAAATAATATTCATCATTAATCTTGATTTTATTTGAGTGTCCTTCTGGCTTAACCAGCTTGACTTCATCTAAATCGAGATTGACCGTGATCTGTTCTTCTGTATCTGGGTCAGTTAATCTGAATTCAATATTGTTATCAATCGATTTAGATCTCATCGTCAATAACACGAATTCCAAATCAAACATTGCAAGATCTGTAATTTCCTTATCGATCAAGCAATTGTTCACAACTTGTTTAGCAGCGAGAACCTCTTGCTCTGGATCTTTGGACTCTTGAGCCACAAGTAAGATTTTTTCTTCTTTGACCGTGAAAGGTCGGTATTTTATTTTTTCACCCGTGGAAGGAAGCTCCATTTCCAAAATAGGTAAATCAATTTTAGGCAACGCCATAATATACTCCTATGTTTTAGCCACCTCCGAAGATGTCGCTAATATTATCAAACGAATTACGAACTCTAGTCAACCTATTGACAGCATCTTGTACTGATGTTACACTATTGCCTTGATTGACCGTTTGTCGGACGACATCTGCGAATCCAGCAATGGCTCCGATTGTCTCTAAGAGACCAGCACCTCTACCGAGGGAACTTCTATTGGTCCCATTAATTTCACCTGCAAATCTAAATCTATCGAATGAAAACTCGACGGGGAGAGTCATAAACGAATCATTGTCTTCCCAGGCCAGGTCAATATTTCCTAATGAGGTAGGGAATATGTTTTCAAATTGTGTTTCGTAATAACGGAAATCACTAGAATCTGTGGTATAGTGTCGAACGAACATGTCTAATGTATAATCGCTTTTATAGCCCACCTCGAATGGTAACTGATCTCCGTTGATCGATGAAAGTGGGCCACCTGTCGTTCCGTAATTCACAACAGTCTGCATCCAAGAATGGAAGAATCGAAGCACTTCGTGGTCTGAATCACACAAAAAGATTGCCTGGATTGGTTCCTTTGAAATGGTGGTGGGGAACTCTCTATTCAATTGGCCGACCTTAACATCTTCTGCCATATTAAGTGAGATGCCTGGAATTGTAATACTGCTGCAGAAAAAAGAAAAATCTCTAGGCCCTATCCTAGATGTATTCAACCGGGGCCGATTGGATATACGTACCTCAAAAAGATTCGATCGGCTGGGACCACCATATCGATCAAATGTTGACTTGAATTGCGTTATGTTAAAAGGCACTTATTATCCCCTTATTATTTTTCTGGAATCTGCCCAGACCTTTTGTTTACTAGCACCGACAAAATTTGCTGTCGGTAAAAATAGTGCTGTATCCCATTCCGAAGGAGCGACTAATAAAAACCGAGACTGTAATTGATTCGATAGATAATGTTTGACAGTCGGTTTAAATGGCTTAAATTTAGCAGCACTATTTAAAATATCGTACGATATCTTCAATCGAGTCGAATCATCGTATTTTTTATTTGTCGTTGTCGAATATAGAGCATCCATCAGTTTAGCTCTCAACGTAGGTGGGAGATAATGTAGGTTGATCCCAAGAAAGCCACCCTTAGCTCTATTTATTGGAAAAACGAGAGGAAATTTATCATAATACGGTAAGGTGTCTTTATGCTTTGGATCATATGCGAACATGTACATATTGCCGTATTGAAGCCGGCCCTTTGCCCTACCAGATTTGGTCAACTGAGATTCAAGTTTTGATTGAGATACCGAGCCCTTGCTTACCCCCTGGGCTTGTTTACGGTACCATTCTCGTGCGGCTTTGGTTCGCCCCGGCGCTTGTCCGGCACGAATTCCCTTTAATAATATTTCGTCGAATATTTGAGCCACTATTCCTCCCAGGTCCAGGCACTACAGTTATGGAGGTCTTCCCACGGGTCGACCAGAAATATTTGAAGTGTATCAGATGCAGGATATTCAACATCCTTACACTGAACAGCCTCGGTATGTCCAATCATAAACTTCCCACCCGGTTTCAACGTACATCGGGTGATCCCGCTCAATGAACTCCATTCTGGGCAAATTGCATTTGCCTTTCTATATTCCTCTCTGGTAAATTGGGTCGGAATATCGAGTGACCACCATCTACCTGTTGCCGATTCTGGATATTCCATATTGAACACACGCCAGAGAATAATGGGTTCGTCTGATGTGTTTTCATAAAAGATAGTATCACTGATAGGCATATCGATACCACACAACTGATCGATCATTGGATGATCATCATGGGCCTGACAAGCACCCTTCACACTCTGTGTATAAACACCTAACACGAATGCCAAAAACAAAAACCCTAATCTATTCACTATCCTAATCATTTTATACCCAATTCCTTTTCGGTCCAAATTTGAAATTCCCAGCCTCGATCAGCACAATAGCTTCTTGCTGCTTTCCATTTCGCTTCATTCACACCCCAGGTTTTAACCTCTCTCAGATATCTGGTAGATATTCTACCCGTGGGTGTCGCATTCTTTTTCTTTATATCGGGTGGCCGAGTTTGTCCGGCTGGTTTGATTTCTATCATCAATGTACCAATACTGCCGTCTCGTTTTCGCATGTGCACAATCACGTCTGGATAGTACCTATGCACCTTTCCATCGATCGGTGATCTATACGGGACGACAAGCTCTTCCGATTGCCACCAAATCACATCTGGGTGATCATCTACCAAACGAAAAAACTTCAATTCCCACAAGGATCTATAAATTATGTTTGTAGGGTTGCCCTTATACTTTGCAGGGTTCTTGGGCCTAAACCTACCTTTATACGCCATTTGTCAAGTTCGATATAAATAAAAAGTAATTGCCTTTAATATTTATTCAAAAACAGGGAACCGAAATGGGACGATCTACTCGACCAGAGTTCGTAATTCAGCAAAATAAAAAAGGAATGTCGTCGGAAAGATATTCATTTCCGTCTACTCCCTATCCGCATTCCATTCTTTTTATCTTCAAAGAATATGCATACGCTGACCTACAAGAAAATTATGCAAAGTTTTCTGCCCCTCAAGACCTCCAATCCAATCAGATTAATAATGATGGTGGGGGCAAAGCAGCAAACGTTCGTAAGAACTCGTCGATAGAATTACCATTCCCATCTGCACTCAATGATGAGATCTCGCTCAGAATAGAAGGATTCGAGCAAGACGTGATTGCTGAAAAGATTGCAAGAGGCCTGGCCAGTTATGCAAAGGGCGGCACCATTGGTGATTTGGCCTCGAAAGGTGACAAAAT
>Ga0181553_10000696_pt1 | contig 29561 bp, 25 predicted proteins | sample 011ome_17_FD_133753 | JGI IMG/M metagenome (GOLD analysis project Ga0181553, IMG submission 133753) | Coastal salt marsh microbial communities from the Groves Creek Marsh, Skidaway Island, Georgia - 011502XT metaG (megahit assembly) | ecosystem: Environmental > Aquatic > Marine > Intertidal...
AGTGCATCAGGCGGCTTAAGTGCCGGTGCTATTGCAGCAGCCGTTGCTGCAGCAGCAGCAATCTCAGCAGCATCTGACTCAGATAGCAGCAGCCCAGCGCCAACACCTGCGCCAACACCTGCGCCAACACCTGCGCCAACACCTGCGCCAACGCCAGCGCCAACGCCAGCGCCAACGCCAGCGCCAACTCCCTCTCCTACTATTATTGAAGAGTATGAGGTAATAACTTCTGAAACCATCGTTGAAAATGTAACAGTTGCAACACAAACCTCTGCTACTGCTACTAACTTGGTTGGTACGTCAACTGCAACTCGAGCTGCTAAAGTTCCTGGAACAGCTATAGTAACTTCTACAGCAACTTCCACAGCCACTCAAACTGCAGCTGCTACTAGAACTGCGACTACTACGTCAACAGTGCCTGGAGATGACTATAGGGGATCAGGCTCTGCTGTCCCTCTTGACGCAAATGGTGACAGCGTAACAGATACAGATGGAGCCGGTAATGACATTTACGTAATCGAAGTTATCGAAGATTATGAGGTTATTGAAGAAGTTGAAGTTGAAATTGTTGTTTCTGAAGAAGTAGATATCTTGGTCGACGGCGAGGAAGAGTATGTTGTAGAAGATGTTGAAGTTGTAACTGTAATGGTGCCTATTACAGAAGTCGTAGAACAAACAACAGTTGTAACTGGAACAGCTACTGCTACGAGAACGGCAGACGCTCCTTAATTAACCCCTCAAATAATGAAAAAAACCCTACTCTTGTAGGGTTTTTTTTTTGATAATTTTTTTCTTTAAGAAAAAAAGTTATGCTATTAAATAAAAAATAATCTTAGATAAAATTATAATATTACCTAAACCTATTAAACTCTTAAAATTGAATAAACATGTTGGAATTAATGGATATTAAGCGAAGTGAAAGTATGCACATTAAGCTTGATAATATTTTAAATATTTTTTTAGCATTCAATTAAGTCAATAGTTTACTGCAATTATTTGTAATAAAATTCTAATATAACTGGTGGCATTTTAGGGTGAATAAGCTGTTCAGATCTTAACACACGGTTATTTTGATTTAACCAATATTTATTTTTGATATTCCAAGTTAGAACATCTGTATGAATAGTTTCTTCGCAAAGAATAAGAGAGGCGGTTTCAGTTAAATGCATATAGTCTGTATCTTTATTTATACATGTTACAGAATAGCGCTGCTGCACAATAGCATCAGGAGATTTCAGCTGCAGCAAGATTTCTGAATCTTTTTTTTCATAAATAGGATTTAAATCATCTGATGTTAATATTTTCATATCATGAGTCAATCCGTGAGTCTCAACAATTCTTCCATTCTGAGTAATTATTCGTTCATTGCTTTCACTGATCCAGGTATAAAGATCACCATCAATCTGGGAAAGCACCATTATCGCAACTACTGATTTTCCAAGATTGATCTTCATAAATGAGTATTCCTGCGAATCATAAAAACTCTTATCAATATTTAGATCAACACCAACGATGCTTGTCTTAATAAGCTGGGGCAATTGACCATAATTAATATATGAACAGCTTGATAAGATAATGGATACTATGACAATTCTAATCATATAAATCAGCCCAGTCTCTTGTAATACCATATGATTGTGCTTGTTCTGTAACTCCCCATAAATGATGAGAATGAATTAAATATGCTGCGCCATCTCTTGTCAGAGGCCTTATACCCCATCCAGCTATCTGCTTAGAATAATTACTAAAGAAAACCTCTAACGGAATATAAAAATAAAATCCTTTATCAAAACTTCCCTCACCAAATTCCTCTTTGCTAATATCTGTTACAGAAAAGAAGGCACCTATTCTCAAGCCGCTCTTGAACCTTCTTGAAAAATCTACATTAACACCTGAATCACCTGCAAGAAATCTTCCACCTTTCAATGCAAGAATAATGTTTGTTAGAGGCTCTTCGTAGTAAAAATTAATATGGCCTGTTTCGGTCTTATAATCTAGTAAATTAAATAACATATCATAATCTCTCTGTTGAACAGACCATAACTCGGCACCAATTGCAAACCTTCTATGCATTGGTCTATACAATATCTCCCCTCCTATTCCAGCAAACATTTCTTCTAATATACCAGCAGAAATTTTTGTATAAACGCTTTCAAAAGGCTCAAAGAAAGCATTAAATTGCATTCTTTTTAGATTAACATGCTCGGATTCTCTCAAATATTTAACAATATCAGTTCTAACATGAGGAAGTATGCTGTCAGATGCCAGCTTTAATTCATCCATATTGTTATAAATACCAATAGATGCGCTAGTGAGCAGTTGCATATTTGAAGCAAATAATAATTCAGAACTAAATGCAAGCCTCAAATCTCCAAAATAAAAACCGTCTGGCCCCCCTACTTGAGATCTAATATCAGGTTCAAGGCTCCAAAAGAATCCAGGAAAAACCTGCTTTGGATTAAATGCGTATTTTTCTGGATCGTATCTATCAGATTTAATTTCAATGTTTTTAATTGCTAGATTTGGTATCTTATTTATTCGATACTTTGCAAATGAATCTCTATCTATTTCAACAGTATTCATTAACATACCAGCATTAATATTTGAAATATTAAATTGCTTTACAGAATCTGGGCTTATTTCATCAAGGACCTTTGCAATTCTTCCAGTTGCACGAGCATAACTTTGATGTTTTATTTGAGTATATAAAACTTCATAAATTTCGCCCTCTAATGTTGCCTTTTGAAGATATAAGCCTCTCTCATTTAATGCTTTTAACGATGTCAGGTAGAGATTAGACTCTTCCTTCGAATTAAAGCGTTTGATCTTCCTGGCATCTTTTACTGGTTCATGAGGATCATTTTTTTTAATTATAGGATCTTTTTTACCAAGACTTGCATGAAGAGAAAAACCAAGAGTAAATGTATTCCCTTTGATAAATCCAAGTTGTAAATTTAAAGCACTATTTACTGGATATGTTAAGCCAAAATTAATTCTAGAATCACTCTGACGCACAGGCTTAAAGGCAAAACTAAATGAGTCTTTCCCTAGAGGAAAACCCTCTTCAAGGTAATCTGTTCCATCGTATTCAATTTTTAAACGTGCACCATTGATATTAGGCAAAAAGATCTCAGCTCCACCAAATACTCCCATCGATCCACTAAAATATCTACCTGGGCTAAAATCTCCTCCTTGAGTGTCACTAATAAAAGTACGTTCATTAAAACTATTATCAATATAAGAAAGTGGATTCTTTAACTTATTGTAGCTCAAATCACCCCAGCCTAGGCCCAAAGAAAAGTCTATGTTATTTATTTTTTTTGAGGCTACAACATATTCTGCTGCAAATGTTCCAGTTCCTGCGATATCTCTTATACCCGCAGCGATAGATGGAAAGTAAGTAGATTCTTTCAATAATCTAATTTTAGTGCTGAACCCTTTATCTTTGTATGTTTGATTACCGCTAAACAAAGGCACATCACTATATAATGCATTATTGATATCAGCATATTGAAAAGATGCTTCCATCCAACTGAATGGATATGCAAGCACGGATCCTCTTTGATATGGTTTGTTATTTACCCAATTAAAGGCAACTGTTCCCTCTTCATGAAATCTGGCGGAAGGCATCTGAAGCAGGCCTAGTGTTCCATAATTAGAGTAGCTTGGAGTACTATTTGGATACAGATAATCATTTATTGAAGCCTTAGCAATCGCTGAAAACAAAACAAATAACGAAATTAGAAAGTAATTTTTTGAACTCATGCAATAATTTAATAGAGCCAATAACAAAATCCAAAGAAAAAATTTTTCTGATCAATCATTATTAGAAGCACAAATGCTATATTTTAATTATTGATGCTGTTTAATGAAGCTAGAGATAATGCAACACTGCTAATTATTGGAGAGACTGTTGCAGCATACTGTATTCCATTAATTTTACTTATGTTTCTTGGAGCATAAATAATACTTCCGGGATATATATCTATATCGCCTCTGCCAATACTAAATATATTTTTACTATATATTTGCGTTTTGCCATCAGGATCAATCACGATTATTTCGCTGTAAGCAGAGTCCTTTAAACCACCAGCAAGATTTACATAGTCATTTATTGTATATTCAGGTTTATAGCTAGCATTAAGATTATTTTTAAAATCGCCAAACATGTATACAATTTTTTGAAGACTAGGAACTACGATTCGATCATTATTCTGCAATGGAATGTTTAGCTCAGGCTGATTATTTAATTTGCTTAAATTAAATTCAGTAATCACCCTTCCTAAAAAATTTGTTGCTCTCACTTCTTCCGCAAGAAGACCTAATACATCTGATGAAATATTAATTCCAGGCTTTCCAAGGCTTGAGACGATATAATTTAAGGTATCAGAGTAGTTTAGTTGAGCATATCTTTGTTCTTGGTCAATAGCATCTTTTCTAAAGAGCGCAGCACCATATTCGTAGGCATCTCTTTCATAGCCACCCGCCCTATTCACCAAAGTAGATAACGTCTCACCAGGTAAAACAAAATATGTACCAGGTCGCTTGACCCTGCCCTCAATAGTAACTTTGTAGATAGCATCAGATTTATATGAGTAACTTGGAACAATGACTGAGTCCCTTGGACGGAGCTTGAATGAATCTACCGCATCAACTGAAACTGATTCTATAGTTCTACTTTGTGTTAAATTTCTGGTCACAAGGATCTTATTAAATCCATAGAAGCTTTCATTGAACCCGCCTGCAAAATCTATTAAATCTTTTAAAGTCTCACTATCAGTTAGTTCAAAAATAGCAGAGTTATGAACGCCACCCACTATAGGGACTTGAAAATTTACTTGGTTTACAAAAATAGTATCTCCAGATCGAAGGGTGTTTTCATTGTCATATTGTCCAAAAATAAATAAATCATACAAATCAAATGTAGCTATTGTATTGCCATCTCTCCTAAGCTCAATAGCTCTGAAAGAGCCGCTTTTACTTATACCACCAGCAACATGAAGCCCGCCTAAAATATTAGATCCACCACTGAGTGTATATATTCCAGGATTTTCCACTCCACCAACTATAATGATTTGGACATCACGTAATTTACTCAAAGAAAGTATATGAGTGGTTCCAATTTGAGTTGCCTTAATAACACTGTCCACCAACTCCTCTACTTGATTTAAAGTCCTTCCAGCAACTTGTATTTTGCTAGATCCTGGTAACTGTAACGTTCCATCACGCTCAACCATTATTTCATTTGTGTCATTTTTTTTGCCACTCCTGCTAAATTTGAAAACATCTCCGACATCAACTATGTAACTTGAGCCAATATTTGGAACATTAACAGGCATAAACGAAGACTGAAAAGTTTGAAAGAAAGAATCACCAAACCTCTTGATCTCACCTAAATCATTGCCATCATCTTCATTCAATCTAAGCTCCAGAGCTTTTAATTTTTCTTGAAGATTCCGTAAAATTACTTTGTTTTTCTCAACAGATGTATCTGAGCGGAAAAGTTTTTCTAGATCCTCCTCTTGCTCAACTTGATTTTGAACTTCAATCTCCTCTCTAACAGATGGAGGTAATCCCTCAAGAAAATCTTCCGCCAAAGGGCTAAGGTTCTGAGAAAAAATAGGAATACTTGTTAGCAGAATGAAACTTTGTAATATTGATCTTGAGTTGATTACCAGATAATAAGGAAGTTTAAATAGATAAATCATTTGTTTATTTATAAAAAAAAAATTTGGGTAATTATAACTTAAATAGAAAAAGAAATTTCATATTAGCGTTGTAATAACATTTTTATAAACTAATTATTGCCAAAAATGTCCCTAGTAAATAATTTATCAGCAGCTGCTTCAATATGTTTATCTAATCTATTAGCGATAACTATACAAGACTTCTCTATAAAATCATTTAAGTCTCTGATAATGCTACATTTTTTGAAGCTATCTCCTTTTAGAGAGGGGTCAAAAATAATAACCTTAATTTTTTTTCTTTTGAGTTCACAGATAATATCTATGACTGAAGAAGATCTGTGATTGTCTGAGCCTGCTTTCATAGAAAGCTTATAAACACCTACAACTTTAGGCTTCAACGAAATAATTTCTGAAGCAATAAATAACTTTCTGGATTGATTTGCAGAAACGGTCGCTTGAATTAAAACCTGAGGAATGCTTTTAAAATTACTAAGAAGTTGCTGCGTATCTTTTGGGAGACAGTAACCGCCATAGCCAAAAGAAGGATTATTATAAAAATTACCAATCCTTTTATCTAAAGAGACTCCTTTTATTATATCTTTTGAGTCTAGGTTCATGCTTTGCGCAAAGCTGTCAAGCTCATTAAAAAAACCAACTCTCATAGCAAGATAAGTATTAGAAAATAACTTTACAGCTTCAGCCGATTGAGAATCCATAAAAAGGATGGGCACATCTTTAATCTTAGAACAATCTTTTAAGATATTAGCAAAACCCTTACCTAGAGCTTCACTGCCACCTATTATAATTCTAGAAGGAAATAAATTATCATGCAAGGCTTGTCCCTCTCTTAAGAATTCGGGGCAGAAAATAATATCCGATTGAGGGTATTGATTCTGAATACGACTAGTAAAACCAACTGGGACAGTCGATTTGATAACAATTAAGCTATCAGGACTATATCTTATTGCATTTCGAATGGAGGCTTCAACAACACTAGTATCAAATTCATTGTCTGAATAATCAAAATCTGTTGGTGTGGCAATTATGACTATTTCAGCATCTAGCAAGGCATCTTCTGCCAAGTCAGTTGCTGAAATGCTTAAATTTTCCGTATTTAAATAGTTTTCTAAATCTTGATCATCAAATGGGCATATTTTATTGTTAATCTTATCGATAACAACTCGATTAATATCAAGAATTGAGACATGATATTTCTTTGAGAGCAAAGCTGCTTGAGACATTCCCACATATCCACCTCCAATTATTGAAATTTTTAAATTTTCTTTTATATGATCCATGGGTTTATTTTTTTTGATACTATTTATGAGAAAGTTGATTTAAGAGATTTTTATAAATAACTTCATAGGATTTAGCCACTCTATCTGGATGAAAAAGATCCTCAACTCTTGATCTAGCATAATTGCGCATATTTTGTATATTAGAATTACTTAAAGTTAAGTTAATGCTGGTAATTAGACCTTTGATGTCATAAGGCTTGACCAAATATCCATTTTTGTTGTGCAAGATTAAATCTTTGTTCCCCCCCACATCAAATGCAATTACTGGTGTACCTGATGATAGACTTTCAAGGATTACATTTGAAAAATTTTCTTGTTTGCTTGGAACTATCATTACGTCTGCTGCAGAATATAAAGTATTAAGATCTTTTTCGCTTTGAATCCTTCCAACAAAGCGGACTGTGCCTTTAAACCCTAAATTATTTTTACTTATTTTATCATTCCCAAAAATAACCAGCTCATAAAAGGGATCATTCAATTGATTCCAAGCTTCTTTTAAGAAAGCCAGTCCCTTATTTGAGTCCGAGGAAATGTTGAGTGCGCCACATAAGATAATTTTTTTATCTTTAGGTAAACCCCATATCTTTCTAGCATGCTTCATATCTAAAGGTCTAAAAGCTTCTATATCTAGGGGATTTGGGATAGTAAAATTCCTCTTGTCATTCAATAATTCACTCTTAGATGCTAATTTATAGAGCCATTTACTAGGAGATACAATAGCTAGATCTTGTTTTTTTAAATAAGCTTTTTTCTTTCTTTTAAATATAGAATTAAATGCCGTTTCGCAGTTATGAGTATTATGATTATGATTTGGACATGTCTGCATGTTATGACACCCTCCACTAAAAGCCCAATTGTCATGTAAAGTCCAAATAATTGGGGGATCAATTTTGGCAATATCCTCAATAGATAACATTGCATTGCAAACCCAGTGCAAATGAACTATGTCTGGATTTAATTTATTAATCTTTTTTACTAACCCAATACTGCCAATAATTGAAGGACTATAATTATTGATGTTTTTTTGCAATATTCTTGCTGGCAAAGTGTCTATAAAAGAAAATATTCTGTTAATTTTTCTTACAAAAAAATTATTCTCTGTAAGAATAGTTGGAGCATTACTAGATTTGTGCTGGACAAACATTTTACTTTTTATTCCAATATTTAATAATGAAAAGTGTAGTCTAGCAGCCGCCCTAGATGCTCCCCCTCTACTATCATGGGAAGTAATATGAAGAACCTCTAGAGCCATGGCATAAAAGTCTTAAGCTTGTTATAAATTCTATTAAGAATATTTTTTCTTGAAGTATAGATACTTCGTATCCTATTAATCGCTAAAAGATTTTCTTCAAGCGGTACATCAAAATCAATTTCTTGATTGAGATTAAGCTGCGATAGAGAGTTCTGCAAATTATCTTCTTCCAAGCAATTCGTTCCAGAGCCATCAAAACCAATGTTGCCGGTATAAGATTGAGAGGGGCTAACGCATAAGCCACCTCTTAGAAAAATTTCTGCATACCAAAAAATTGCCCAAGTATTAATTTCACCCGTCATATTTTTTGTAATCTGAGGCCAAAATTCATTTGTACCATTTAGGTCAAATTTTTTTCTGGAGACTTCGTCCATTCTGTTAAATAATGCCTCTGGGTTCCTATCAAAAAATTTCCATCTTTCACTCCAGGTTCCCCAACCCCAACAATCCATGACCCTATTCATATAAATGTCTCCCAATCCTTGAGAAGATATTGGTTGACTAAAACCATTAATGTGCCAAATTTTTGAGTGATTAGAAAAAAAGTTGAGCGCTTGATTCATATAACTGAGAAAAGCTGGGCTTGTAACAATATCATCCTCAAGAACTATAACAGAGTCATGCTCTGAAAGAATTCTAGTTACACCATTGATAATAGATGAAGCTAAACCAATATTACGATTTTGCTCTATTACTTGAATAGAACTAAAGCCCTTAATATTCTTAATATATTGACGAACATTAGATACAGCACATAAATCTCTGTCTGATTTTGCACCATCACTAAAAATAATTAAATCGGTTCTCTCTGAAAAATAATTTTTTTGCAGGGCTGATACAGTCAATTGCACATGCTCTATTCTGTCATAGACAAAGAGCGCAACAGGTGAAAATTTATCTATTTTTAGCATTTTATTAAATTATCTTACTGCAATACTAAAAATTAAAATTCTAGAGTAGTATAGAATTAATTTTTTTTTATAAAATTATATTTCAATCTAGTAAATACAGGCTTTTTAAATAATTTCTTTATTATCAACCCAAATAGAGGCCTGCCAATAATAAAAATTAATCTAAAAAGAGGAATTTTATATTTTCTTAAAATAGAAAAATTTTCGATCTGAGTTTTAAATGATCCGCTTAAACCTCCTAACCTAAAAACTCCAACGGACTTTTTAAAATACCAAGCCTTGTAACCAGCGCTAAGCACTCGTAACATTAGATCATAGTCGGCACTCAGCTTATATTGAACATCAAACTTACCAAGATCTTTTATCACTTGTGTCTTCATGTAAATTGCTAGATGTGCACTCGGCATTCCAATATACTGACGAGGTTGAAACGATAAAGCCTTTAAAGGCTTTGAAATGGTAATGACTTCTGTTCGTAGATCTTCAATATGAGCAGGCCCAAGAGAGTAATCAAAATCATTTTGCTGAAATGCATCTGCTAGTCTTGATATTGAGTCTGAATAAAGAAGATCACTAGCATTTAAAAAGCCTATCAAGACTCCATTCGCAGAATCAATACCTTTATTCATTGCGGCATAAATCCCGGCATCCTCTTCACGAATTATAAGATCTATTTTATCTTTGTTATTGTAGATAATTTCAGATGTTCCATCATTGGAACATCCATCCACAACGATATATTCAATATTTTTATATTCCTGAGAAAAGACACTATCCAGAGTTTCTTGTATATACTCACGTCCATTTTTTACTACGGTAATTATTGTTATTAATGGCAATTTATCTTGAAAAGAGCTTGTATGTAATGAGTTCATTCAATAATCCACAGATGGTAACAATACTATTTGGCAAATAACAGGTTATTATTTTTGAACAAGAAGTCATGTTGACTAAATTTTTTTTCCAACACGTAGCCATGCATCAGCAAAAAATCTTTTAGGATGTCAATGGATCTGCTCTCTATCAAAAGAAAATTAAATTGAAATTTTTTGAAATCCAACCCTTTTAATACCTCCATCTCAGACCCTTCAACATCCAGCGATAAAAAATCTATGATATTAGGAGAATCAGCCTCGATTAATAAATCTGTTAATGTTTTAGCTTTGGCGCCAAAGGTAAAATGATCCTCATATTTGTCTAAATACTTCAAACTTCTTTTTAAAAAACTGCTTTCGCTATCAATATCTTTTTCAAGATTATGAGATACGGTCATTAAATTGGCATAAATCATTTCAACGTATTCTTCCTTAAAATCAAAGCTAACGCATGCATTGCAAAAAAATTTATTGGAAGGGTCTCGATTTTGCCTGCATTTCAGATAATTATTGGGACTAGGCTCTATAAGCACGCCCTTCCAGTTCTTTTTTTTCTCAAAATAGAATGAGTTAGATTGAGTAATTCCATCGTTTGCACCAAGCTCAACATAATATCCATCTTGATGATTACAATACGCCTCTAATTGCTTGTCTAAATTATTTAAAGCAACATAACCAATATAATTTCTGTTAAATGAATTCTTGATTGACTTTATAAATTTAACTAAAAAAGATGGCAAGATCATATGAAGATATTTTTGAAAAAATTTCATTTTTTAAAATGCAAGATCATATTAATACATTCAATCATATTGAATCCAGTCTGTTTGAATGCCAGGAGGATACCATTTTGCTGATCTATGACCTATCCAGTATCTTGGCGCGATATGAGAAGGGTTACTAAAATCTCTTTGGCAAAGGAAAGCCGCCCACCATGAAAATGTACTTGGCGAAAGAATGCCTCCTCCATAGCATAATGACATCATTGCAAATTCAATCTCCTCAGTTTCACTGACTAACCTACATGCTGGATAATCAGAAAAAAATTCTTCAATGTATGGTTTATCATTGGAAAAAATTAAAAATTTTGCACGAGGTTGTTTTGTTTGTATCAATTTCATTTGTTTGATGAACCAAGCCAAAGGGACTACTGCAGGACTGCTCGAGGATGGCCAATTAATAAAATCACCCCTTCTAATATGAATGAAATATAATTCTGTACTATCTAGTTCGAATTGATCTATCTTTTTCTTTGCTTCTTCAATTATATGTTGATGAATTTTTAGATTTCTAGCTGCAGGAGTTTGAGAGATATCTTCACATTGATAGTAGCTCTTTTTAAAAAAGATAATTTTTTTTATCAATCCGTGTTTTGTCAAAAATTTTGAGCCATTTGAACTTCTAGATTCTTCAACAGAACTAATAAGTCGAATTGAGTCTGATAAAAACAATAAGATACTTGGAAGTAAATAAGAAGTAACTCTAAAAAATAATTTATATGAATAATTATCTTCTTTTTTGGGAAGTGGGATGTTTATGATGTCTAAAGCGAATACCTTGACCAATGCATCAGCTCCAAAAAAAATAACTTTTGCATCATTATCAAATTTTTTCATTGCCAAGTATTGAAATATTTGATTTCCAAGTTGACCGCTTTGAAAAAAAATTATCATCTCAAAGTAGTTAGCTTAGTTTGAGAAAATGCAAAAAATTTAACAAGGTCAATTAAAAATGAAATTAGTAGAATGGCTATAAAACCAAAAGGAAAAAGAAATACTAGTTGCACACCTTTCTTTAATGGCATCAGCATGCCTCTTACAAAAGCATATAGAAGTGTAAGCGTACCAAACATAATTTTTGTAATATTCGGAATATAGAGGTCATTTGCAGGATCCCAGCTTGCAACAAAAGAATTCCAATTATATGCAATTACAATTAGAAATATAAAAAACAAATATAAATAGAAATCCCTATGAGGTTTAAAAAAGGTAAGTTTTGAGGTGTGAATATAGTTTCTATGCCATTTTTTTAAAATTGCACTTAAACTTGCCGAATAAAGTCCTCTATAACTCAAAGATGAAGAAGAAAAATCAAATCTTATACCAAAAAGCCTGGTACGCTCAATCCAATCAGCATCTTCACCAGCCCTAGTATTTGGTAAAAAAACACCTGTTTTATTAAAAATAGACTTGCGTAGTATAGATCCTGGCAATGTAGTAATTGGCTTGCAGCCATATGTTGCGCCTCGGATTGCTTTCTCTTGAAAGGTTTTTGCCTCGTAGAGTGTTGAGCCAAGTATCCCATCCAGATCTTCGTTTTGAATCAAGTCATTATACAAAGAAAGCCAATTATTTTCTGGAAGTGTTTGGGTATCAAGAAAAGCTAAAATTGGATACGATGCTTTTTTGATACCAAGGTTTCTTGCATGGCCAGGATATAAATTATCTCCCCTAAGAATAACAAGACTTATATGATGAGATGAACAAAAATCTTCAAATTTTTGAATTACATATAAAGGCTCACTTGATGAATCAACAATAATAATTTCACTGGGAAAGTCTTTTAATTTAATTATGCTATCAAATAATAAATTCAATTCATCTGATTGATTTTGATGGGGAATAATAAGCGAAAGGTTTAATAACATAAATTCATTGATTGATATGTAAATTTAGAGTTTCAATTTCTTTTACCGTCTTTTCAAGTGAATTGACCACAATCTTCTCATCGTAATTTTTTTTAACCTTTGCTCTGCCAGATAATCCCATTTTTACCCTAGCCTCATGACCTATGCCCATCATTTTCACTAGCTTATCCTCTAAAGATTTTATATCTCTTGGCAAACATAACATCCCATTAACTCCATCATCTACAATATTACTACATCCAGCAACATTAGTTGCAACTACAGGTATAGACATTGCAAAAGCTTCCAATATAGTTTTTGGCATACCTTCTCTGTATGAAGGCAAAACAATTGCATCAGCCTGAGACATAACTGTTTCAACATGATCTGTTGGCCCAATCCATTGAATGCCAGGAAGATTATCCCATTCTTTAAGCAGAGCTGAAGGAATATTTGAATGATTAGCATTTCCCTCAAAGCCACATAAAACCAAATTACAAACTACTTGCTTTGAGTTTATTGATGAAATTGCAGAAACTAACTCATACAAACCCTTGTCCAATAGCATCCTGCCAACATATAAAAAAGTAAAGTATTTATTTTTTTTACGATTTTTTCGTAAATTTGGGTGAAATCTAACTAAATCAACCCCTGAACCTGGCAATAAAAATAATTTATTTTTAGGCACTAATTTTTTTTCAAGTAATAAGCTAAAATCATCCTGATTCTGACAAAAAATTTTAAAGACAAACCTTTGACTTAATTTATAGAGAATTTTTACCAGGAAATTCAGAAAACCTTTATCTAAAAAGGCTGTACCAAGGCCTGAAACATTACTAACACTTGGAATGCTATTCAACCATGCTGCGATACCACCATATATATTTAGCTTGATAGTAAAATGAAAAATAGCGATTGGTCTATGCAATTTGTAAAATTTATATAAGCATAGCAATAAGCGTAAATCTTGAATGGGGTTTCTCCCATCATTTTGAATTGGGATATGCACACATTTGCAGCCAAGTGCCCTAAGCTCTTTAGAATAATCATCTCTAGGACTAAAGCAAATAACTTTATATCCCATTTCAATTAACTTAGCAATGGAAGAGCGTCTAAAATTAAATAGATACCATGAGGAATTTGAGGCAAGTGCAATAGTTTTCATGTTATCTAAGGTATAAATAGATAGTTTTGATAAGGGAGCCAAAGCCCTGCATGAGTTGCATAGTTTAACCACACAAATAGAACCAAGCTATAATAGCTCAAAATGCCAATCACAATCCATTGATTGATGTTTCCCGATTTTTTAAAGATCTCAGGGAGAGAAGAGAAAACAACTAATTGAATTGGCAGCATATACAAACCTATTCGATCCAAAGCAGTGCTAGCATTAGTTAAATAAAGTAAAGATAGTAATAATAATGAGAGATATGAAAAAATTACCCATAGAGGCCGCTCATATCGATTAAAGTTAAATCTGTGCCTCCATAGTAAAAAAATTGCTGCAGGCAATGCATTCATTAATAGTCTAATGAAAGCTCCTTGGGAAGCATATTGTGAATCAATATAATTAGTTATTAGAGTTTCGTATGCATTAGAAAGAAATAGTGAGTATATAGCCCCAATTAGCAAGAGAAAGGAAAAGAAAACTAAAAATCTATTTCTGGTAGATGCTAATACTGCAATAGGTAGCAGTAAGAATGCAGATTTATGCAATGTTGTTGCTATGCAGATCATGACAACAAATTTCAGCCTCTTCTCCCTCGTAAGCGCAACCAGCCCTAACATTGCTATTCCAAGAGCAACTCCTTGCCTGCTATAACCCATAGCTACAACTATTACCAAGTATGGAATTGCAACTGCCAATGCTAATAATGGTCTAGGCAGATTTCTACAAAAGACACCAAGACCTAATGAGAATATAAAACCGCATAATAAATTCACTCCATAAATTCCCCAACCCAACCTTAAAGAAATAAGGCTGAGCAAGTTATACCCAGGATCGCTCATCAATGTAAAAGAATCTGCTATTGGACGAATGGCAATCTTTTCAAGCATATAAAGATAATTTACCCAGTCGCCCCCAACCTCATGTCTGAATCCTATAAAAAATGTAAGAGCTAGAATGATTAGCCACCAAAGTGGATTTAGTTTAGTTGAATAAAAACTATCTTGACTAGATGGTTGTCTGCTGTTACTTATGAGTGCAAAAAAAGCAGGTATGAGAAAAAGTAGCCAATAGAAAAACATTTATTTTATTTATTACGGATATTTAATTTAATAATTTATCTTGATTCTGTGCTTCAAGCCACGCTTGAAACATAAGCACATTCCAAAGCTTGGAGGAAAAATCATATTTGCCTGATAAATGATGCTTCCATGCTTGTCTTATTGGTAGAGGATTAAAGTTGCCCTCGAGGACTAATCGCTTTTCATGTAATAAATTTTCAGCCCAATCTTTTAATGGGCCACGTAACCATGCTCCAATTGGTATGCTAAAACCTGTTTTAGGTCTATCTAATAATTTTTGAGGAATATTTTTATAGAGAAGCTGCTTCAAGGCCCATTTTTTTTCTGCTCCCTTGATTTTACTTTTTATTGATAATCTCCATGCTGATTCGGCGACTCTATGATCTAAAAACGGAGCTCTTGTCTCAAGACTGAGTGCCATAGCAGCTCTATCTACCTTGCACAATATGTCATCTGGGAGATAAGTTTTTGAATCTCGATACATCATTTGCAAGCTACTATCATTAATCATGAAGCTAGTTGGAATATTGAATTTTTGTTTTCGTTCTCTAAGAGGAATCAGATCAAGCGATGAAACAATTTCATCTTCATGCCACTCACTAATTAAATTTATATACATGTCATCAATTGAACGAGCTCCTTTAAGAGCTTGACTTAATTTGTGGATCTTTTCACCAGGTCTTACAACATTAGTATATCTAAGCATTATGTTTAAAGTTTGAGGGGTTAAGGCTCTTGCAAGATTGGCTAGTATTTCCTTAGAGAAGTATGGTAGATATGATGCCTTCTGCCAAATACTTGGACCCCATGTATATCGATTATATCCTCCAAATAATTCATCAGCTCCATCTCCGGACAGAGATACTGTTACAAACTCTTTTGCGGCCTTACTGACAAAATATGTTGGAATCTGGGATGAATCAGCAAATGGTTCATCGTATATTTTAGGTATATCAGGAATTAAATTTAAAGCATCTTTTGGAGTAACATCTAAGCAATAATGATCTGTTCCAAGATAGTCGGCAACATTTTTAGCAAATTTTGATTCATCATAAAGGGATTCATTAAAACCAATTGTGAAGGTTTTAATTTTTGACATGCTATTTTTTTGCATAATAGAGGCAATCAATGAGGAGTCAATACCTCCACTTAAAAATGCTCCTACTGAAACGTCTGAAATTAGTTGAGATGTTACAGCATTCGTTAAGTTTTTTTCAAGATCCTCCAAGCCATCTTTCTCATTTGGATAAAGATTCTGAGATGCGGCTGCCATAGATTTTTCAATGGACCAATAGGGAATATTAGAAATTGAGGATTGGGAAACTTGATTTATGTTTATAGATAGGACATGGCCAGGTTCTAATTTAAAAATATCCTTATAAATACTTTGCGGAGATGGAATATAACTTAATTGAATAAAGTTACTTAAAGCTTCTTTTGAAATTGAAGAATTAAAACCAGGAAATGGTTTTAAAGCTTTTAACTCAGATCCAAAAATAAAATTTTTACCTATAAATCCATAATATAATGGTTTTTCACCAAAACGATCTCTGCATAAGAATAAAGTTTGGCTTTGCCTGTCGACCAACGCAAAAGCAAACATACCAACACATTTCATGAGAGTTTCTTGAAGCCCCATGATCTCTATTGAAGCAAGTAAAGTTTCTGTATCTGAGTGCCCCTTGAAATTCTGAGCATTGAAAGACTTCTTGGTTATTTCTTCCCTTAGTTCCAGATGATTGTATATTTCTCCGTTAAAAACAATAACGTACCGGCTAGATTCTGAATGCATTGGTTGGCTGCCAGCTGATGAGAGGTCTTGTATAGAAAGCCTGCAATGACTTAAGCCTATGCCTAAAGCATGATCACTCCAAATACCAAGATCATCTGGTCCTCTATGTACAATTTTTGAAATCATCTTATGGTTGAGTGAATCGAGGTCAGACTCTCCATATGAGCCTTGTAGTATAAATCCTGCTAAACCACACATGATAAGTAAATATTCAAATAAATAACCTTAAGAAGAATCGTGTGATTTATCGGCATAGCCAATAGCGCACCAAAATGGAGCGCTTTCAGAAAAACGTATGTTTTGAAGACCAGCATCTGTCATCATATTTTTAATCTGTGTTTTAGAAAATCTTTGCTCTAATGGAGTCCCAAAGCGATCTCGAGAATCAGTCTGCATAGTGTAAAAACTGCAGTCTTTGTAGTATTCTAGGGGCATATTTTTTGTTGAGAGTCCCAAATAAGAGAACAAGCCTGCAAGCCTAGCCAAGGGCCAGTATATTAATAATGCAATTGTATTCGTTGTTATATTCTTTAAACTTGGTGGCATGTTAAAAATGATCTTTCTTATATAGTCCGTAAGCTTCCAAAGAAATCCATACCAGATGGGACGATCATCAAAAGCATAATAAAGATATAAGAGCAAAGGAGCTCCTGGTTTTAAGAGGCTGGCACAAGATTGAATCGCTTTACTTGTATCAGGAATATGATGAAGCACTCCAAGTGAATAACCAAAATCCTGGCTTCCTTTTTGAATAGGGGCATCTTCAAGTGAGGAGTGATAGAAGGAAACATTATCATGGACACTTAAAGTATCTCTCGCGACCTCAATTGCAGAGGAAGGGTCTACACAATTAAGGTGCTTAACTTTAGGAGCAACTAGCTTTGCCCAGCGACCTGAACCACAGCCCATGTCAAAACCTTCACAATCTGGAGGTAATTCATCCCATGGAAATATACTGAAATAATCATTAAAGATTTTAGCTGATTCAGAGTCAGGCAATGCAGATTGATCAAACCTGCCCCACTCATCTCCAAAGCTTTTTACTGTTTTTTCATCAATATTCTTCATAAATTTATCAATTATTTATAGGCAAGTAATTCCTTCACAATTTTATTAGAGGAAGACCCATCACCATAGGGATTGATTGAAGTGCTCATTGATCTATAAAAACTCGCATCATCTAACAGGTCTGTAACCGTATTAAATATTTTAGCTTTACTTGTACCCACTAGCTTAATAGTTCCTGCAGCAAGTGCCTCAGGCCGCTCAGTTTTATCTCTAGTAACTAATACTGGCTTTCCAAGTGAAGGAGCTTCTTCCTGTATTCCACCAGAGTCTGTCAGGATAATATATGACTTGGTCATTAAGTATACAAAACTTAAATAATTCAATGGCTCAATTAAATGCACCCTTTCCAATGAACCAAGTACGTCCTTAACTGGATCTAAAACATGAGGATTTAAATGGACTGGATATATTATTTGAATGTCTGCTCTGGTCTCTGCTAGTAGCTTTAAAGCCTCACATATATTCTTAAATCCTTCCCCAAAATTTTCTCTTCTATGACCTGTGACTAGCAAAACATTGGTATCATCACGAATATAATTAAATTCTTTTGCTAGATCTGTCTGCAGGCTTGTTGAGGTATCAATAATTTCTTGTGTATTAAGCAATGAGTCTATAACAGTATTCCCTACTACAAATATTGAATTTTCATCTACATTCTCATTTAGGAGATTGTTTCTAGCCTCTTTGGTTGGAGAAAAGTGTAAGTTTGCTATAGCTCCAGTTAATCTTCTATTGACTTCCTCTGGCCATGGAGCATATTTATCATCAGTCCTAAGGCCAGCTTCGATATGGCAAAGTAATATTTTTTCATAATAAGCAGCTAAGCTTGCAGATAATGTAGTGGTAGTGTCGCCATGAACAAGCATAATATCAGGTTTATATTCCTTAATTACTGGAGATATTTTAAGAATTATATTGCTTGTAAGCTCGCTTAAGCTCTGACCAGGAGACATTACATTAAGATCATAATCTGGAACAAGAGAAAATAATTCCAAGACTTGATCTAGCATCTCTCTGTGTTGACCAGTTACACAAAGTTTTACAGAAACTTCACTAGGGAATTTTTTTAACTCTTTGACTAGTGGGGCCATTTTGATGGCTTCTGGTCTGGTGCCAAATACAACAAGAATTTTTTTCATTTTCCAATTTCCAGAGTATCTTCTACCATTCTATCTAAAGTATATTGATTTTTATTAATCTCCGCAGGAGAACCATGATGATTAATTATCGCATCAAACCAATCATTTATCTCGAAATTACCTATCTTGATATCTATAAATTCAGCTGGAACTTGAAGACCTGCATATGCAAATGTTTTCAATCCTGCTAATTTCGCTTCAAGCAAAGCATAAGAAAAAGATTCTTTTGTAGATGTATGTATGTATAACTCATGCGTCATAAGCTTTTGAATTACTTGTTCATGAGAAATTCTTCCCATTAACGTAACTGGCAAATTAAACTCATTTATAAATTGCTCTACTTTTTTACGATCAGGCCCATCTCCAATAATAGTAAGACTGTATGAGGGATTTCTGATGTATAAAAGTTGAAATACCTTTAATAAAAATATGATGTTTTTTCTTGCTTCAAGGGCGCCGGTGTAAACGATAGTCTTCAGAAGTCTAGGTACTGTACTTTTTTGAAAAGCAGATTGGTCGATTCCATGAGGAACTGGAATTATTTTTTTAGTCAGAGCTCCATTGAAATGTGTATTTTTAAGAAAATCTAAGTATGGTTCTGAGACGGTTATAATTGGATGATCAATATGATGAATCTTGTCTAGTTCCTTTTTTTTCAGTTTTGAAGCTTGTTTTGAAGTTACATGAAATGCTTGTAAATTATCGCTCCAAACAGCATGCATAATTGAAATCGATGGAGTTGGAGAATTCCATGACAAATAAATATCTTCAAATATTAAATAATCAGAATCAATTCTTCCAAAAAATAATTTAAATAGTAATTTTGTAGTAGTTCCTTTATACAGATACCCAAGTGGAAAAAGTATTAAATTAAAAATCTTTTCAATGGCATGAGGCAGATATTTTAGTGGGCCAGGTAAATCGTCAAGGGTAATTAACGTGACTTCATGACCAATAGACTGCATACCTAATTTTAGAGAACTTGCGTGAGAATTTACGCCTCCAACAACAAACTTAAATCCCCCATAGAATATGGTTACTTTTAATTTTTGGCTCATAAAAACTATTTCACTCCGAGTGACTCAAAATGTTTTTTTACAACTGTTGATTCTGAGAAAGGAGCAATTGCATCATCCAACATTTCTTTTGCAATAGGCTTAATAATTGCTTTTTTGATACATTTAGCTAGATTCTTTGGGTCATTCATTGGCGCTAAATATCCATATTTACCATCATGTAAAACTTCCCGTGGACCAGTGGGACAGTCAGTAGAAACTGGGGTGCATCCCGCCATCATTGACTCAACCAAAACATTAGGCAATCCCTCTACATGAGAGGATAGAACAAATATATCTGAATCTTTGAAATAGCTTAGGGGGTTATCAATAAAACCTGTTAATTTGATTGATTCTTGTAAATCAAGAGATAAAATCAAACTTTCTAACTCATTTCTAGATGAACCATCTCCAAGAATTAAGAGCTTAACCCTACAATCAGATTCAAGGTATTTTATTGCATGAATTAAATCTGAAAATCCTTTCCATGGCTCTAAAGCTCCTGCTGCGATAATGATTGGACAATCACGATTACGAAACCAAGGCTCATCATTTGCTAAAAGCATTTTCTCTTTTGAGCTTTCATCAACAATAATATTATAAATACAAAAATGTTTTGAGTTTTTAAAAATGAGTTTATATTGCTCTACCATATCTTGTGATACGCATGTCAATGCATCTGCTCTAAAGCTTACGAAATTCATAGCTACTTTTAAAAACCAACCCTTGGAGAATAACTGATTAGAATAGGTATCAAAAGGAGTTACCCTTGAAGAGCAGCTTATTTTTGCTTTTGAGCGTGAGAAAATTGCTGCAGATAAAACCACGACATTTAGGTGATCACCTGCAGAAAATACAATATCAGGTGAATTGTTTTTAAGATATTGAACTAAGAAATAAAACATCTTCGAAACTCTCAATTTATTTAAAGTTGAAACTTTAAATACGTCAGACACTGGAAGAGTATGCCCTTGATTAACGGCCCCATAAATTAATTCAACATTGTGCCCTGCAGCTGAAAGTGCTCTAGCAAATCTCATTTGTGCCAGGGGAACACCTGATAGACCATACCTGCCTGCAAGGACTAATATTTTCATGGATACATAAATTAAATGAATATTATACTTTGATTTTTTGCTCTAAGAGATGTAAATGACGCGAGCCAATATCACAATGGAACTAATTTCTTAAAATATTTCTCATTTTAATTTCTGCAGACTCTAATGAATAATTTTCTTGATAGATTTTTCTTAGCTTATTATTGAATGCGTTAATGTCAACTTCTTCACTTACGCTCATTATTACTTTAATAAATTCTGCCTTTGAATTACATAGCCACCCAGCGTCAGGCAGATGATCTTCATATCCCATAAAAGCCTCTGTTGTTCCAATAACTTTCTTTCCAAACATCATTGCCTCCGCAATCTTAGTTTTCATGCCAGATCCATCAAAAATTGGTGCAACAATAAATTTAGCATTTGCATAATATTTTTGCAGATCATCAGTTGCCCCAATGACTTGTACTTTATTTTTAACTTCTAACTCTTCTCTTAACTTTTCGAAGCCTCTACCAACAATCAAGAGCTTGATTTGAATTTCAGGCACAACATTCTCAACAAACCATCTGATTCCAAATTCATTGGCATAGAAAAGACCTCCAACAAATAAAATATATTCCTCTTGATTATCACAATAAGCTGAATAAGTAGAATTAATATACTGATCCTCAAGGGCCATTGGGAAAATCGCATGAGCTCCACTACCATAAAAACTAAATAAGGCAGAACTATCTCTTTCATTCAAGCAAATAATATTATCACTGAATTTGACAGCTTTTCTTTCTGCAAAAAAAATAAGAGCTGTAAGAAAAAGTAATTTTAAATTTTTTGATTTGCTAAATGAATTTAAAAAAAAATAAAATTCAACATTATGAAAAAATGTTACAAATTTAACATTTGGAAATTTTTTTTTAGCTATGTATACAAAAGCTCCTAAATTAGAACCATCTGTAAAGACGATATCAACTCTTGCTTGTTCAATTTTTTTTAATAAAAGCTCTATGGATTGATTATTTAGACCATCAACAAATCCATAAAAAAAACCTAAAAAATTTTTTGCATTAAATTTAATTGGTTTAGTGAGGAAAAAAACCTCTAGATTTGAAGAAAAAATTTTTTTTAATACACTGTAAATCAATTTGCTTAAAAGCTCTCTCCCACCAGGAGCTTTTTCTGGAAAACTATTTATTACTAAAAGTATTTTTTTTTGACTTAATTCCATATTAGCTTTGGACATGTCCTAATTTTTTTCATTAATTAATTTTTCATCAATATAATTTTTGTAAGTATTTTGCAATCCAGACAATAAATCTATTTTGGGTCTCCAATCTAATCTATCTAAAATAGTCGAACTCATTTTTTTTCTAAGAGTGCCATCTGGTTTTGTATCATCGAATTCGATGCTTCCACTGAAACCAACCACATCAGAGATAAGCTTTGCAGTTTCAGCGATAGTGTACTCTGAGCCAGAACTAATATTTATATGAGAGCAATTTGGGAGAATGAGTTTTTTATACTCAGAGTCACTAATACTCATAATCAAGAGTGCTGCACTAACCAAATCATCAACATGCATAAAATCTCTTCTAGGCTTTCCACTTCCCCAAATTTTTACACTTGTAAGCCCTTCTTCTTTTGCCCTATGGAATCTATGAATTAGCCCAGGAATTACATGACTATTTTGAGGGTGATAGTTATCATTGGGGCCATATAGATTTGTTGGCATTATTGATCTGTAGTTCCTACCAAATTGACGATTGTAACCTTCACATAATTTTATACCTGCAATTTTAGCAATAGCATATGACTCATTAGTCTCCTCAAGATAACCAGAAAGAAGCGAGGATTCTTGTATAGGTTGGTCAGAATATTTTGGATATACACATGAACTACCTAAAAATAGCAAATTATTAACACTGCTTGAATGTGCGGCATGAATAACATTAGTTTGAATTATTAAGTTTTGATAAATGAAATCTCCTGGAAAAGTATTATTAGCGTAAATGCCTCCAACCTTTGCTGCTGCAAGAATTACCAGATCAAAGTTATGAGATTGAAAGAGCTGATCAACTTGAGATTGATTTGAAAGGTCACACTCTGACCTCCCAAAGGTAAAAAGCTTAATTTTAGGATTATTATTCAAAGCTCTATAGAAAGCTGAACCAACCATGCCAGTATGTCCAGCAAGAAAGATATTTTTAATTTTTTGTCTAGCCATATAGACTATTTGTCTAGAACTTTACTATCATTTGAAAGAATTTCTTGTTTAACAACCTGAAGATCATGATCAATCATTTCTTTGCACAGCTGCTTAATTTGAATTTTAGGCTCCCAATCTAACTCCTTTTTTGCTTTAGCTGAGTTCCCAAGCAAGGACTCAACTTCTGTAGGTCTATAATACTTTGGATCAACTTTGATAATTTCATCTCCAACTTTGATAGCAGGCGATCTGTTTCCATGAATTGCAGTTACTACTCCTACTTCCTTTTCACCCTTACCAATAAAATCAATATCAAGACCAATCTCATCAGCAGAAAATCGAATAAAATCTCTTATAGAAAACTGCATGCCAGTTGCTATAACATAGTCTTTAGGAGCTTCCTGTTGAAGCATCATCCATTGCATTTCTACATAGTCTTTTGCATGTCCCCAATCTCTTAAAGAATCTAGGTTTCCTAAATATAAACATGCTTCTAGCCCATGACTGATCCTAGCTAGACCACGTGTAATTTTTTTTGTTACGAATGTTAGGCCTCTTCTCGGAGATTCGTGATTAAATAAAATTCCATTACACGCAAACATTCCATATGCTTCTCGATAATTTACCGTAATCCAGTGCGAGTAAAGTTTGGCTACTGCATAGGGGGATCTAGGTTTGAATGGAGTGTTTTCATCTTGAGGGGTTTCACTGACCATCCCATATAATTCAGAAGTAGAAGCTTGATAAAATTTAGTTGTTCTTTCAAGTCCCAACAATCTTATTGCTTCAAGTAAACGCAGTGTGCCCAATGCGTCAACATTAGCAGTATATTCCGGCACTTCAAAACTAACAGCAACATGTGATTGCGCTCCAAGATTGTATAATTCATCAGGTTGAACCTCTTTAATAATCCGGGTCAAATTAACTGAATCAGTTAAATCTCCAAAATGCAAAATTAGGTTTCTATTTTTTTTTTGGGGGTCTTGATATAAGTGATCAATTCTCTGAGTATTAAACTGTGAAGCTCTTCTCACAATGCCATGGACTTCATAGCCTTTTGATAAAAGTAACTCAGCTAAATAAGATCCATCTTGACCAGTTATTCCAGAGATTAGCGCCTTTTTCATAATTGAGGTTTATATATTTTTTAATTAGTCTAGCAAAGAATGTACTCAAAATGACTTCAAAAGTTCAAAAGTCCCTATTTTAAGATATATAAGGCTTTAAAATATTTGCAGTTTTATATTTTTATAAATCTCGTAAATACCATGGTATCAACTCAGAAATACCTTTGGTTAAATTGTGGGTAGCATTGAATTGAAGCAAAGTTTGTGACTTGCTAATGTCAGCCTGTGAATGCAAAACATCTCCTAACCTAAAATCTTGATATTTAGGGTTTTTATTATAAAAAACACTATTTTCCTTCAACGCATTTTGAATAGAGATAAATAAATCATTCAAGCTTGTTCGATCGCCAACAGCGATGTTGTATACATTATTCTTGGCTTTTTCACTAGATAGAGCTGATAGAATGTTAGCTTGAACAACATTTTTGATATAGCAGAAATCTCGAGTAGTAGAACCATCACCATTCACCAAAACGTCTTGATTGCGAATCATCGCAGCTACCCATTTTGGAATAACGGCTGCGTATGCGCCCTCAGGGTCCTGCCTTTTCCCAAAAACATTGAAATATCTTAAACCAATCGAGTTAAAATTATAGTTTAAATAGAACACATGCGCATATAACTCATTCGCATACTTTGTAACTGCATATGGAGATAGAGGGTTTCCAATATTTTTTTCAACTTTTGGGAGTGCTGGATGATCTCCATAAGTGGAACTGCTAGCAGCATAGGTAAAACTATCTACATTAGCCTCCTTTGCTGATAATAATATATTTAAAAAACCAGAAATATTAACGTTATTTGTAGAGATTGGATCTTTCAATGATCTGGGAACCGAGCCTAGGGCTGCTTGATGAAGGACATGATTAACACCTTCACAAGCCATGGTACAAATTTTTATATCAGTAATATCTCCCTCTATAAATTTAAATCTGCTCCATTGCCTCGAAGAAACCAACTGCTCTACTTCATTAAGGTTTTTTTTGTATCCTGTGGAAAAATTGTCTAAACCAACAACAGTTTGATCCAATAAAAGAAGCTCTTCCAAAAGATTACTTCCAATAAATCCAGCCACTCCTGTAATTAACCATGTCATTTGTTTCTTTTGAAGTGTGTCTTGTAACTCTTGAAATTTAGTGTTCATAAAATATTAAGAATTTTATAGCCTCATATTTGTTTGATTGGCAGGAAAGAGATATTTAAGATCAAATATTAAACTTTCAGGTTTTGTTAATGAATTAATAAAATCAATGCCTTTCTCTAAAAAAATAGAATGGCCAACGGCTATAATAACCGCATCATAATAATTTTTTTTCGGTTTTTGTATTACCTGCAAGTCATATTCGGACAATGCAATATCAGGATCTACCCAAGGATCATAAATATCTACCTTTGCCCCAGACGACTCAAAATGATTTACCATATCGACTACTTTTGTATTTCTTATGTCAGGGCAGTTTTCCTTGAATGTAAGACCCATTATTAAAACTGTTGACCCTTTGTGGGGTATGTTAATTTCTTCCATTTTTTTAATTAATCTATCAACCACATGAAAGCTCATACTATTATTGAGACTCCTCCCTCGAAGGATAATTTCTGGCTCATAGCCAACAGATTGAGCTTTGTGAGTTAAATAATATGGATCGACTCCTATACAGTGCCCGCCAACCAATCCAGGCTTAAAAGGAAGAAAATTCCATTTTGTAGATGCAGCATCCAATACCTCTTCAGTGCTGATATTTAATTTATTGAAAATCAAAGATAGTTCATTTATGAGAGCAATATTTACGTCTCTTTGAGTGTTCTCAATAACTTTAGCTGCCTCAGCCACTTTTATCGAACTTGCTGAATATGTTCCTGCAGAAATAATAGAGCCGTACAAAGTATCTATAAAATTAGCGGCCTCTGGAGATGAGCCAGCTGTAACTTTTTGAATATCTGTAAGTCTATGGGTCTTATCACCAGGATTAATTCTCTCTGGACTATAGCCAAGAAAAAACCCTTCGTTGAGTAGCAGTCCTGACATTTTCTCTAACACTGGCGCGCAATCCTCTTCTGTTGCACCTGGATAAACAGTTGATTCATATATGACAATGTCACCCTCATTAAGATAAGTACCTACCATCTTGGATGCAGCTAACAAGGATGAAAGATCTGGTTCATTCATATTTGTTATAGGAGTTGGGACGGTAACTATATATAAATTGCAGTCTATGAGTTCATTGGGATTTGATGAAAAACGCAAACCAGTGGCAGCATTCAGTTCATCTGATGATAGTTCAAGAGTTGAATCCACACCATTTCTAAGTTCATCTATCCTATTTGAATTAACGTCAAAACCGAGAACGTTGTACAACTCACCAAATTTTGCCGCCAATGGTAAGCCAACATATCCAAGGCCAATTACTGCAATTGAAATATTTTCTAAATTGATTTTGATACTCAAGATGCTCCAGAAAACTTAGTGCTGATTTAAGTTTTTGACTATGTAATGTCTGCCTAAAACAAAAACCACTGAAAAAATTAATCCCAAAATTATACCCAATAAAACTATTTTAGTTCTTTGAGGGCTGAATCTCTGCTCAGGAATATATGGTGTATCAAGTGGTTCGATTGCATAATTCTTTCTTATATTAGTAAACATCTTCGTTCGAAGCTGATTCTCAATTAATTGTGTAATAGAAAGCCTAACTTCTGATTGAATGAGTTCATCATCTAATTGAGAATATAGATATTCAAGCGAAGCTTCTGCTTCAATGAAATCTTTATCTCTCAAAATATTATTGACTTCCTCAATTATTAGGTTAAGGAAATTCTTTGCGAATATTGGAGATCGATGCTTAACAGTTAGAGTTATAAAGCCAGATCCCAATGGATCGTAGTGAGTAGACACTGTATTTCTGTATTTATCATAAGATTCAAAAAATGAAGGCGGGTCATTAATCCAAGAAGATTTGATAGGATCATAAACATTAGGATCAAGTTCATCAGTATTATTCTTTTCATCAAAGTTTTTTGTTGCCATCAGTCTGGGTAAAACGTTCTGAGAAGAAATCAGATGTTTAAAAAAATCTCTAGAGTGAATGGTAGCTAGAACGATCTCAGCTTTATCTGGTCCCGATGAAGAAGAGGTCATTCTAAGCCCTGCCAATGAAGCCATACCACCAAGTGTAGACGATGAGGAATTACTTGAATTAGGTGATTGAGTCAATGAAAGCAAAGAATCCGAAACCCATATTTTTGGCACCACTAAAGAATAAATAATAGAAGATAATGCAAATAAACTAGTAAAGAAAAAAATAAATAATTTTTTTTCTACTATTGCAAAGAAGATTTCCCGAAGATTGATTTCATCGGAATGGTCAGATTGAAATTCGTTATTGGCTGTATTCATAATGATTGTGCTTGAAATATATGTAAGACACGGATTTTAACACTTATGATTTAAAAAGGAATTTCTTCATTTAATAATTGGAGGCTGAAGCCGGAATCGAACCGGCGTAAACGGCTTTGCAGGCCGCTGCATAACCACTCTGCCATCCAGCCAATAGGTTTGTATTGTATATGAAAATATTGAAAGCGATTACAATATTAATTCTTTTTGTAATATGAGAGTCTTTCAATGTCTTCTTCGCTTGTTTCCTCGCCATATTGAATTTCAATAATTCTGCATTCATTTTCAAAAGGATTTGTGATCTGATGCCATGATGAAACAGGAACATCGAACCTATCTCCCTTCTTAAGTGTAATTTTTGAAACGTTCTCAGGATTTTCAAGACTATAATTTACCTCACATTTTCCATGTGATATGAACCACAACTCACTCCTTTTAAAATGCCTCTGGAAACTCATTCCTTGATTTGGATACACTATGAGCTCTTTAACTTTTACAAAATTATCTTGAAAAAGGTCATAAAAATTTCCCCAGGATCTTTTTGTAAAAGGATATGACCATTTTTTTAATATCCAGCTACTGGAGTTTTTTTTATCACTTCCACCGACGCTGAAAGAGAAGTTAATGCCATTAATTTCCATTTCAGGAATGTTGCTTTTATCTCTATCTCCCCCATTACAGAAGATAATCTCATCTTCAGGATAACGGGATTTTATTGTTTTGAGGCCTTCTATTGCCGAACCAATTTCGTCATCTTCAAAATCTATTACCTCTGAAACAAATGAAATATTTTCTAAAATGACCTTCCTCTCGCTGAATGGTAAAAAATACTGACCTTTCTTTCTCTCAAGCCACGCATCGCTGTTCAAGCACACTATTAACTTATCAGCATCCTCAGCTGCTGATTTTAAATATGCAATGTGGCCAGAGTGGATTGGATCAAAGCCCCCGCTTACTACTGCAATTTTCATAGGAGTATTATATCTAATAAATTGGCTAACGATTCATGGATATGATCAAATAATAATACCCGATTATTTTTTAAAAGTTGCTACGGTATAAGAAAACCCTGTTTGAAGAGTAATAGTTAATGCTAAAAATAGAAAGAAATTAGATAAAAATAATATTAAGGAGTTATTAAGAATCAAACCAAGCAGATAAAAAGAAAATGTAGCGAACTGAATGGAGGTTTTAATTTTAGCAAGCATTGATACCTTTGTAGCATTGGAATTACCTTGTCTTGAATTAAAATCTCTTAAAGCTCCAACCCAGAACTCTCTTAAAATCATAATTCCTCCAATCATACCAATATATATACTTGATAACTCAATGCTCAAGGCAAGAATAATGAAGGTGACCAATATTTTATCTGCAACGGGGTCTAAAACCGCCCCAACAACAGACTCAAGTTTATATTGTCTTGCAAGAACGCCATCCAAATAATCAGAAATACTAGCTAAAAAAAATAGAAATAACGCCCAAGCATATAAATTAAATTGAGTGATTAACAAAAAAATTACTGGGGCAATTAATATTCTGAAATATGTGAGGCATTGAATAAAGTAATTCATAATTTGTAAAAAAGATTTATTTCTTTTGCAAGTTTAATACTTATTCCAGAAACCTTACATAGGTCATCTAAGGAAGCTAACTTAATTGATTTGATAGATTTGAAGTGATTCATCAGATCTTTTTTCTTTTTTTGACCAAGCCCTTTTATATTATCAAGAGATGATTTTTTTATAGACTTATTTTTCTTGTTCCTGTTGCTTGTAATAGCAAATCTGTGAGATTCATCTCGAATTTGTTGAAGAAGCAAAAATCCAGGG